>OLHF01000091.1_pt1 | contig 25775 bp, 29 predicted proteins | sample 1609471 | NCBI WGS metagenome assembly OLHF01 (sample SAMN05416858, study PRJEB24817) | seawater metagenome | isolation source: Sea water | place: Canada:Atlantic | collected 2013-11 | reverse complement strand
TTTGAGATTGTAGAATTAACTTATTCAACATTTGTAATAAACAGATTACAACCGCGATGTCATTTTTACCATGCTGACGAATTTGGTCGAATGATGTATCGACAATCCCTCTAAATGTAAATGGCTTTAACTCTAACCTTAACTGCCCACTATCGTCTAAATGATATTTTGTTGGGAATTGGCGCTGCATTAAAAAAGCAATATTTTCACCCAATTTTTTAATACAGCTAATAGCTGTAAAAGGGTCATTAATACCTGGCGATAAAGCCCTTACCGCAACCTCTACTAATTGCCGAACAGCAAATTCTGGGTCTTGCTCGGGCGTTCCTTCACTACCGATTAACAAATGAGTATTGATGTCTTTTTCTATCTCTTCAATCTGGTCGCTTGCTAAGCAATGGGCAATAACGCTATTTGTCAGAATAAAATCACCAGGTTTGATGATAAATTTAATAACATAATCATTATCTGTCGCGCATTTGACTAAGTTGTCAGTATCAATTGCTTGTAAATAACCCGATGTCGTTGAATATATATCCTCACCTTTTTGTTCAAACTTTTTAGTTAAATCATCAGGTATATCGAGTTGAATCGACTGGCTACTTTTATCAGCCTTATTTGGAAATGTGCAATTCATCTGTGTCACTAATTCGTTATTAACTTCAGTAATAACGGTCTCGGCTTGTATAGCAACAGCAATGTGATGAATAAAAAATACTAATAACAATAAATTGAAAATGAGGATCGTTAACAAGCTCATCATGGAGAAAAATGGCGTTGTTTTATCAAGCTCCATAGAGCCCGTAAATTGCAACATCAAAATACAATAAAGAAAGGTGCTATAAAACAACCAAGAACTAATTGGTTAAACCTATCTGACATGAAATTTCTTAGTAACCTCGGCCCAAATTGTTGTGAGGCAAGTGTCAACGAGGCAATCGTTATTGAAAAAGAAACACCTGCAACACCGAGTATAGACGTAGCGGAAACACTCAATAAAGTTCTAATATTTGAAGCACTGTTAAAGTATAGATATAACTCAGGCAATTCGATATGCCTGGCATACAGTGTTTTATCTAAATAAACGTTAAGAAAAGCCAGCCCCGCTCCGCTTATTAGCAAGAGTAAAGGGATCACCCAAAAGTTCGAACTTAAAACCTCAAAAAAATGAATAATTCGTGTTTTCATCTCTCGCCACTGTTTATCTTTTTAGTATCGGTTTGTGGTGGAACATAACTCATTAAAATAGCTATATCTTCTGGTTCTATATTTTGATCCCACGGATAAAAATTGACAAAGCCCGCCTTCGTGATTAAACAAATTAATTTTGTACATTCGGGGTTACTGTTTAAATAATCGTCTAGTGTGTATTCCTCCGTTAGTGGCGTACTTTTAAATGTCCACCCCTCAGCATACGTCTTTTTAAAATACTCATCATCCACCCCATCGATAAACAAACGATCCCCACCGATCGCCTCACTGGGCTTATTAACACTTTCATCGCTTAATTTATCAACATTAGACCAGCGCAGTTCGTACACATTTCGTTTCCCAAGTTCTGGCGCAAAAAGCGAACAGATTAACGTGTTGTAGGCTTCATTGGGTGTTACAGCAACTAATTTGGTAAAGTGCGCAAGCTCTAGAACCTCTTCTGTTCTTTCGGATAAAACCTCACCATAATGAATGGGAATATTTTGCATCCTAGCAGATTCTAGCTGCGCCCATTGCGTGTCTATTAGCATTACTGGAATGTCATTTTTTTGTAATTCAACTGCTAAACGTGTACTCCAATCGGCGGCTCCGACAATCATAATTCCGTCTGGGTGAATAGATGCTAAATTTAACTTGCGAGCCAGCCAACCAATAGTCAACCCATGTAAGAGCACCGTCATAATAATCAAAGCAAAAACCATGGGAAGTAATAACTCTGCATCCGCATAGCCTATTTTGCTTAACTCTGAGCCAAACAAACCCGCAACTGACGCTGCAACAATGCCACGAGGAGCAATCCAAGCAAGTAACGCCCTTTCTTGTTTACTAATGTCAGTACCTATAGTTGAAAGATAAACAGCAAGCGGCCGGAAAATGAAAATTACCAGCGCTAACACTAACCAACTTTGCCACTGCAGATGCTTTATTATTTCGGGGTCAATATCCGCAGTCAGTACAATAAAAGTAGATGAAACCAATAAAATGGTGACATATTCTTTAAAACGTTTTAGCTCATGTAAGGTCTTTAGGTTTTGGTTAGCCAGCGTAATCCCCAAGATAGTCGTGGCTAATAAGCCCGCTTCACTTTGTACTTTATTGGCCAACGTATATACCAGTAATACCGCAACCAATATTAATGGAGATTTCAGATACTCAGGAACAAGACCTTTGCGAAAAGAACGGGCAATAAACAACCCTAAGCTAACACTCAAAACCAGTGAGACAACAAGGCTAATGGCCAACCCAATAAAAACACCCAGTGCAAGCGTTTCATTTTCGGTTCGTACATAATAACCATAGATCAGCACCACCAATAATGCGCCAATCGGGTCATTCACTATACCTTCCCAACGCAATAAAGATGACGGGCCTTTTTTAAGATTAGCTTGTTTCAGCAAAGGCATTATTACCGTCGGCCCAGTGACTATAATAATAGCGCCAAATATTAACGAGACAGGCCAAGAGACACCGATTAAATAGTGAACTGACAAGCTACCAAATGCAAAGGTTAGTAAAACACTCCACGTTATAAGACGATAAATAACACGACTATTCTGCTTTAATTCATGCCAGCGTAGGCTTAAGCCACCTTCAAATAAAATAACCGCAACACTCAACGCGATCATCGGTTGTAATAACTCACCAAAATCCTCACTGGGGTTAAGCCAGCCGGTTACTGGGCCCATAATAAAACCAGCCGCAATAAGTAGAATCAACGCAGGGATTTTTAAACGCCAACCAATCCACTGTAATGCAATGCCAACAATAAGGATCGAGGCTAACAATTCTGCCATATGATGATTCATTAATAAGTAACCTTGTTTATTTATTGAAAGGAGCGTGCCTTAGGTATGATAATTTTTTTATTAACACCGCGTTTAAACCGCAGCCTATCATTTTAAGCTCTCCTTAGCTTGTATGTATAAAATGCCTAGTCCAAATTCGTCGTAAATAATGTTTAACTCTTCACTCAAAGACAACGTCCTATATGAGAATGGAATTTCAATATTAGCGTCATCAAGCGCACTTTTTATCAAGCGCACCACTTCATCACACGATTGACTCACCTCTATAAAAGTTTTATGCATTTTGCTTTGCTTCAAAATACGCCTAGTAATTATTTTAAATAGCTTTGCAACAAAGTAGGTAATAACAAGAAGAATAATAAATATCAACAACTGAGGAAGCAGCTCAAGACCTGGGTTGAGCATTCCATGCAAAGCTGTTTGTAATAGTTTAAGTGCTTCCATTGCTCATGTAGTGACGTTTCTTTGTTTCATTCTAAAAACTCGCTTGCCATGATTATCCCTACCGCTTTTTTAATAAAAAACCTTAATAGATCTGTAACATAACATTATTCTTGCTTTATAGAACATTTTAACTAAATGCCCCGACACCTAATGCCTAAATACTAAAACTGAACAGCATGTCACGTCTTCTGCTCTTGGTACTGCAATAAAAAACTATAAATCACTGGCAATACCAATAAATTCAAAATTAAGACCGTTAACATACCGCCTAACATTGGGGCGGCAATACGATGGGTAACGTCCGAACCAGTACCGCTGCTAAGCATAATAGGAATTAATCCCGCCATGGTTGATACCGCGGTCATCACTACAGGGCGAACACGCTTTGAGGTGGCCTGCTGACACGCTTGTAGAAGTTCACCTCGTGTTAGCGGTTGTGTGCTTTTTGTACGCCGTGTAGCTATTTCCATATCAATAAAACTTAACACTAACACGCCTATTTCAGCCGCCATACCCGCTAACGCGATAAACCCCGCATACACCGCTACCGATAAGTTATAGTCATTAAAATACAACATCCAAATACCGCCGATAACGGCAAATGGCAAAGCGAGCATTACAATAATCGGCTCTAAAAGATTACGAAAGTTTAGATACAACAGGATAAAAATAATCATTAACGTGGCTGGCACAACAAGTTGCAATCGCTTCGCTGCTCGTTCCATATATTCAAATTGCCCTGACCAAACAATCGTATAACCTGCAGGTATGTCTACTTGCGCAGCCAACACTTTTTTGGCCTTATCAACAAAACCCCCAATATCAGAACTGCTGATATCTACATAGACCCATGCATTGGGACGTGAGTTTTCACTTTTTATAACCGGCGGGCCTCGTCTATACGTTAAATCGGCTATCTGCACTAAAGGAATTTGGCTACCTGTTGGTGTTGAAATCAGAACTCTTTTCAAACTTTCCACATCATCACGCAACTCCCTTGGGTAACGCACATTAACGGGATACCGCTCTAAGCCTTCTACCGTTTCAGTAACATTCATACCACCAATAGCACTTTGTATGACATCTTGCACATCACCGGTCGTTAAACCATAACGGGAAGCCGTCGCTCGATTGATATCAACGTCTAAATAATAGCCTCCAACAGCTCGATCACCAAACGCTGAAATAGTTTCTGGTAACGTTTTCATTGCACGCTCAATCTGCCCAGATAAGACCTGAAGTTTATTTAAATCAGGACCAGAGACTTTTATTCCAACCGGTGTTTTAATCCCCGTCGATAACATATCAAGTCGTGTTTTAATCGGCATTGTCCAAGCGTTTGTTAGCCCCGGAAACTGGATTGCCCGGTCCATTTCGGCAGTTAACTGCTGAGTTGTTTTATTCGGGTCTGGCCAATCTTCTTTAGGTTTTAAACGAATAGTTGTTTCTATCATTGAGAGCGGCGCAGAATCGGTTGCCGTTTCGGCCCGTCCTACCTTGCCAAATACGTGGTGCACCTCTGGAAATGTTTTTAAGATTTTATCCGTTTGCTGAAGCACCTCTTTAGCCTTGGTAATAGATATGCCCGGAAAGGTAATCGGCATATATAAAAGGTCCCCCTCATCTAATGGCGGCATAAACTCACTGCCTAATTTTGAAAATGGGTATACAGTCAATAAGATTAAACACAAGGCTAATAAAACCGTTACCTTTCGCCACCGCATGGCTAATCTCAGTGCTGGTGTATGCATGGTGTGCATCACACGGTTAATAGGGTTTTCCTTTTCTGATATTACTTTACCGCGGATGAAATACCCCATCATTACGGGCACCAATGTCACTGCCAATATAGCGGCAGCTGCCATCGCGTAAGAGGCGGTAAAGGCTAACGGGCTAAACATACGGCCTTCTTGCGCTTGCATGGTGAAAATGGGTAAAAAAGATACGGTAATAATAAGCAGGGAGAAGAACAGCGCAGGCCCTACATCACGCGAAGCCGCTGCAATCGTCGTCCAGCGTTCATTATCACTTAGCTTAGCGCCTTTTTCTTTTGTTGCTTGCGCTAGGTGCTTATGTGCGTTTTCCACCATTACAATGGCACCATCAACCATCGTACCAATGGTAATGGCAATACCACCTAAGGACATAATATTAGCGTTTAAGCCTTGCCATTTCATCACGATAAACGCCATAAGAATCCCCATCGGCAGGGTAATAATAGCAACCAAGGCAGAGCGCACATGTAGTAAGAATAAAATAACCACTAAACTAACAACCGCCAATTCTTGCAATAGAGCCTCATTAAGGCTTGCTACTGCTCGTTCGATGAGGTGACCACGGTCATATACAGGCACAATTTCAACCCCTTCAGGCAGCCCTTTTTTTAGCTCGTCTAATTTTTTTCTGACCCCTTCAATGGTTGATAATGCATTTTCACCATAGCGCATAATAACCACACCACCGACTACTTCACCCTCTCCGTTTAACTCAACCACGCCTCGCCTAAGTTCAGGCCCTGTTTGCACATTAGCAATATCTTTTAAACGTATCGGTGTGCCATTACTATCAACAGCAACAGGAATACTATTCAGGTCATCTAACGATCGAATGTAGCCTAAACCACGAACCATATATTCTGTTTCTGCACGCTCAATTAAACGCCCACCCACATCATTATTAGAACGTTTAATGGCTTGTTTCACTTTATTTAACGAGATGCCATAGGCTTGCAATGCATTCGGATCAACTTCAACCTGATATTGTTTGACATAGCCGCCCACCGAAGCAACTTCAGACACACCATCAACCGTTTGTAACGGGTAGCGTAAATACCAGTCTTGAATCGATCTCAATTGGGATAAATCATGTTGTCCGCTTTTATCCACCAAGGCATATTCATACACCCAGCCCACCCCGGTCGCATCTGGGCCCAGTGTCGGTGTTACACCATTAGGCAGTTTACTGTTAACAAAATTCAGCGATTCAAGCACTCGTGAACGCGCCCAATACATATCGGTGCCATCTTCAAAAATAATATAGACAAATGAAAAACCAAAAAAGGAATAGCCACGAACTGTTTTAGACCGAGGAACAGATAACATTGCTGTGGTTAATGGATAAGTCACCTGATCTTCAACCACTTGTGGCGCTTGACCGGGGTATTTGGTAAAAATAATTACTTGCACATCGGACAAGTCGGGGATCGCGTCCAAATAGGTATTTTGATAACTCCAAAGGCCTGCCACAGCAACAATCAGCGTGGCCACTAACACCATGAATCGGTTTTTAATCGAGCCGTTGATAATTGCATTAATCATGCGTTATCTCCTGCGGCATCTGCATTTTTGAGCTGCTTGTTTGTTTATCGCTCGACATCGACTCAAGCATTTTTGCCGTGGCCTCACGTAATTTCGATTCAGAATCTATCAAAAACTGAGCCGACGTAACCACCTCTTCGCCCGCTTTTAGCCCCTCTAACACAGCAATTTTGCCATTAGATTCTAACCCTAAGGTTACTAGTCTAGGTTCAAACTTTCCTTTATCACGCACCACAAATACCTGGTTGCGTGAACCCGATCGAATCACGGCTTCAGACGGAATTACCACTTCGTTGGACTGGGGGTTTGCATGGATAGTTAAGTCAGCAAACATATTCGGCTTTAGTAATAACTCAGGGTTATCAAACACCAATCGTACTTTAATCGTTCTTGTTTCTGATTCTGCATATGGGTAAATGTAGGCTAAATGACCTTTAAAAATGCGCCCTGGAATACCCACTAATTGCATTTCCACAAGATCACCTTCATTAATCCACGGCAATTCATATTCATAAATATTCGCATACACCCAGACAGTCCTTAAGTCTGCAATCATATAAATTTCTGTTTGAGGGGTGACAAATTGACCGTTACGCGCACCTATTTTCATCACAATCCCTTCTGCTGGGCTATGAATATGAATATTTTTTTTCACCCGACCAGTTTTATCTAATTCCAACAGTTGATGAGCCGGAAAATCGAAGAGTTTAAGTCGCTCACGTGAACTTTTAAGTAGCTGTTCAGCGCCTTTACGAATTGTGTCTATCGGGCTTTCTTCCAAGGCTTTATTATTTTTAAGTGCCAATAAATACTCTTCTTGGCTAGCAACTAATTGTGGCGAATAAATATTAAGTAATTGAGTATCCTTTTTAACCCATTGTCCGGTTTTATCAACGTACATGTCTTCAACCCAGCCCTCAATTTTAGGGTGCAGCCTAACCATGTTCTGCTCGTCATAATCCACTCGGCCAACAGCCCTAACAATATGCGACATTGCCTCTTCTTTAGCCTTAGTCGTTCTTACCCCAATATTTTGCGTTGTAACCCCATCAATTTTAACCGTGCCTACCGGTGCTTTATCCATTTGCTCATCGCCTGCATACACCGGTGTATAGTCCATTCCCATTTCACCTTTTGCAGGGACAGGTGAAGTAATCTCCGGGTTCATCGGGTGACGATAGAATAAAATATCACTTTTTTTCGGTGGTATTGTGCTCGGGGCACTTGTCTGTGGCGTACTTGCAAACCAAAACCCTAAACCCAGCCCCAATGCCAGCATTGCAGGCGCAGCTATCCATAATATCTTGTTACTCATAAATCTCTTCCTTGCCGACAACGGCAATTAATTGTGCCAACACTTGTTGGGCTTCTGTTAAAGCTTTCCAGTATTGGGTTTCATAGTTGTAAAGCGTAATCTGACTTCGCACTAAATTTAAAAAGTCCACCTTGTCCACCTGATAACCCGCCAGCATGGATGCAACCGTTTGTCTGGCTTGAGGAATAATGCCCGTTTTAAATAACAGTACTTGTTGCCTACTCTTTTGATATTGACTATAGGCCGTGGATATTTCGCTATGTACTCGATTCGTTGCATCACGCAAGGAAAACTTTTGTTGCAGCACTTCCTTGTTCCTTTGATCAACCGCTTTTTGCTGTTTATGATCCGTAAAAATTGGCACATTCATACTAAGCCGCACACTAAGCAAGTCAGCACGCTCTTGCCCATTGGGCATATCGTCGCGCACACTATAAAAAGCACCAACATTAAAATCGGGGTAAAAATCCTTTTCTGCTAAGTCTCGTTGTGATTTAGCGGCCTTAACAGATTCACGCTTTACTGCTAGTAAGGCGCGATGTCCATTAGCAAACGCGAATAGTTCAGCTTCTTTTTTTAGAGTCGGCAAATGCTCATCAGGCATAACTGTCAACACTATCGGCTGGTCTGAGGAACGATCAATTAAGCTATTTAAACGTGCCCTAACTGAATCACGCGCGGCTTGTAAGCTAAGTGTATTGTCTAGCAATTTAGACAATTCTAGCTGTGCTAACAACACGTCTTGCTGCAACCCTTGACCCACTTGATATTTAGATTGAGCAATATCCACAAACTGCTGTAATAAACGTTGATTAGCAGCCATTATTTTTAATGCATGATCAAGGTACAACAGACTCCACCACGCTTGTTTCACATCACGCAATAATAACCAACGCGCTTCTACAACCGTATGAGCAGCCGCTTGTGCTTCATGTGTCGCCGTCTGTTCACGTAATGCCAACTTACCAGGAAAAGGAATCTGTTGGGAGAACCCAGCCTGTAACTGAGTCATGTTTTCTTGGCCTACGTCAAAACTATCCGTTGGTAAGTTCAGCGCATTAAAACTGATCACCGGATCAGGTAATGTTGCCACTTGAGATGGAATATAAGCCATCGCCTCAGACCGTGCCCTTATTTCCGCTAGGCTCGGGTTATTTCGTAATGCTAGATCAAGCGCTGTTTGTAATGATAGCGCATCAGAATTTTCAGCTTGGGCGTTGCTAAATATTGCTATCAATATAGTTAATTGTGCCCACCTTCTCAATAAATCCATATTATCCTCATCTCTTCAAACGTTGACTTTGTGTTATCAACAAAGGGTATTGAGGGTTCTTAACCGGTAAGATAAACAACTAAAACTAGACGCGTAGTTCTTCTACTGCGTTGCTTTTTGCTTAAACTACAGGCGCATTAACCCCCTGTCTTAAGCAGAGGGTCTGGGAGGTTTTATTTCAGGCGAGAGTGATTCATTAGGCCTTTCGATGGCGCTATAGGTTATAAAAATGGAAGACAAGCCCAACGAGTTAGGCACTACATTGTTTGTCGCCACATAGGCAGATGCATGACCGACACAATTTATATTATCAGGGCATTCACAACCCATATGAGTCTCCTTAACCACAGATGCTTGCTGGTGTTGCTGATGAGTCGCACCGCTATTTGCATGCTTAAAGGCCGTTGAAATATTATCAACATTATCCATGTTAGAACACGCACCCGATATCGACACGGCCGGAGCAGCCATCAAACAAAATATCAGTAACGATGTAACAACTTTTTTCATCTACAGTTATGCCAAATAATAACGTTTAAATATAGCGCCAACTTTATTCGTTGTTTTTCAATTCTAGCATTAAAACACGTAAACAAACGCTTAAAATATCTCGCCAAACACATCAAGCCTATAACGACCACAGCTTTTGTAATACAGAAGCAGCTAAATACAAAATACCGTCGTAATACCTAGCATTTCATCACGAAGTGATATTGAGTTTACTTATTAGTAATACGTTATCTTTGGGCTGTTCAAGCTTATACCCCGTACCCTAGTGATGTGAGTTAGATCATAATACGCGACTAGGAAACCAAAAGCTTAGCGTTGTTACCACGAACGAAAGCGTGCTGGGTTCACCCATTACAACACAACAAAGTAATTACGCCATGATAAAGCCCTTTTAATCACAACGTATGGGCTTAAACTGGCCCTCTTTTAAAATCAATCGAGTCTGACCCTATTGATTCCGGGCACTTTTATCATGAGATTACTCGTAAGGTCATTATCAAAGTGTCTCGTTGATTGTCTTTGTTAGACGGAGCGCGAAGCGGCGCAGTCTCACAAAGACAATGATTATTGTCGGCTGCCGTTAAACGGAATGCTCGCGATAGCGAGCATTCCGTTTAACGCCAAGCTAAGTGGGCTGCGCGGTTTTTGCGCAGCTCCGGCTTGAGCTTCTTGTTGTGTGGATTATTACAACCTCAAAACATCGGCTACCATGCTGTAGTTCGATACTTTCCATCTTTCCCATCTCCTTCAAATACCCTCGGTACTGGAAGCTTGAAATACTTCATGCCATTTTTAATTTCTTTTTCGAGCAATTTCCTTTTATCAATATCCAGGATTGCTCGGTCGATTTCTTTTATGAGACTTTGTTTTGTATTTTTGTTCTGAGATTTTCGTCGACCGTCTTCTGAAAGAAGGATAAGGAAAGAAGTCAAAGCGCGTCTTGTGTAATTAGAAACATTGGACCTATCCACATTCGATTTTTTGCTACCGCTTCCATGCACTAAGCTACTTCTGATATCGTAAAATGCTTTCATATTCTCAAAGACTTCAATAGGATCATATCCGTTTAGGCCAAGAACCAGGCTCGCTCTTTGGGCCAACTTATACTTGATATCACCTCCTCCATCATTGAAAAGTGCCTCTAAGCTGATCATCGCACTAATAAGCCCGTCATCGGTATATACAAATCTGTCCTGAGAATCGTAAAAATACTCAAACGAAATTTGCAGAAACCTATTTTTTTCGACTATGTCGATATACCGGTCATGCAAACGACCGATGAAATTCAGGAATTTTTCTACATGAGGTTCTATATCCTTTGCTGCCTCTTTTGGGTTAGAGATTGAAAATTTAGTATGTAAAATTCGGCCAGAACCAAGATCCTTCGGTGACTCAATTGACGATCCACCACCGCCCGATACAACAGCAGTGTTATTAGTAATTAAAGACGAAATCCACATATATGGCTTGATGGCCGTATGTTCAGGGTCCCATTGATCTTCATCCCCTAATAAGAACGCATATAATTTTTCTCCACGCTGTTCTAAAAGCAATTGGTTTTTCTTTAGCCAAATCTTTCTTCGTAACTTTACTTCTTTGGGAATAAGACCATCTACAATGTAATTCCACTGGAAGAGCTTTTTACTGTGCTTTGGCATTTTATTGACTATTCCACACAACGTTTAATTTAAAAGGCGCGCGGCTTTTTGCGCGTCCGTTTTGAAATATTTGTTATACGTTGACTTTATACTTGAGATCATTAGCTTCATCGCCTGTGATACCACGAAAACCCCACTGATGTGGAGCTTGCTCTTTTATTGTAATTTCAATATCTATTGGTAGTATTGATAACTGAGATTCTATTTCTTTGAAAAGTGACTTAATTAGCTCCTTTTGGGTTTCCACTTGCCTACCAGCCATCATGTTTATTTCAATGACTGTGTATGCATCACTGCGGCCACCTGGATAGTAAAAATCTTCTTTTTCCAATGGGATAAATCGGTGTGCTCGCTTATCTTCTGGCATACCAAGAACAGATTGCATACAGTCGTGAATAACATCAGATAACTGAGCTTTTATCGGGTTTAGCTTTTCCTTTATTCCAAAAATTACGATCATCTCGATTCCTTGATTACGTATAACGCCGCGCTCTGCGGCAAAATTGGAGCGCAGCGGAAATTTTGTCCGACAGCAGCGCTTTGTTAAGTGCTTTTATCCCAGTGCGATCCATTTTGTCACACCAATTAAAACACCAAGAGAAATGTAGAAACCCCACACAGAAAACGACTTGGCAGCTTCTATTTGTAATTTAGACATGTTACCAATTGGCATAACTGAATAAAGATCTTTCTCGGTTAGACTTCCAGTTCTAAGCTTGGAAACAAACTGGTTGTAAGAATTTCGGAAGCCTTTTTCTAAAGCCAAGTAATAGGCATCTAGAGCCAAAAAAACTACCGTGGGTAAAAGTGCAATCCACGCATATTCTGGCTTTCCTTTATCCGCAATAATTACAAGCACAGCAGCCACTAAAGTAACACACCATGCCTTACAGTTTGTGCTATTTGCAGACATGCGCTGGATGACGTTTTGGATTATTCCGAGGTGCGTCTGAATCGAGGCTGATTCTGGGTCAATTTGAATTGGATTTTCACTCATTTTCAATTCCGTTTGTTAGCGATTGCGTGGTTAATCCAGTCAGAGATATTTGCAGCGATATCACGATATGCCTGTGAGGGATCAGGGTCGTAACAAGGCACAACCGATGACAACTTACGCCCGTCGTCGAACTTGAATTCGTCGAAGGGATTAGCGCCTTTTCGGCAAACACCATTTCTAGCGCATCTAATATTATGAATATGGATGCCAATAATGGCTTTTCCTTGATTCCAGGCTCTCTCTATTTCATATTTAACCCAAGGGCGAGATGCAGTTTCTGATCCAATAAGAACAATAATGCATCTTTTATATTTCATGTTCTCATCAATCCAGTTCTGGACTGCGGTTTTACCACTTTTCTTGATCTGCTCCCACTCATTCGCATTCACTGCTGAGTTTCCCTCAATCGCTCCGATATTACGTATTTGCTGAACGCGCATAACATCATTAGCGAAATGAAAGCTATAAAAAACAGGAATTTTCGCCATTGCTCTCTCCTTACCGGTCTGTGCCAATGCACCACCAATTAAACCGCCAGCTAAAAGTCCGTCTATACCTGGCACCAATATGTTTCCCAAAAGCGCGCCCACAGCTGGCAAAAAAACGTACTTCCCTCTAATTTGGCTAGTTTGTTTCTTTGGCGCTTTCAGTTTAATTAGACTGGAATTTTTTCTATATGCCATCGGCAACCTCTTTCTAGAACCTACACTTTGGTACTAGAGGTTACGAATCCATGTTCCTGAATTAGCGCCCGCACCAAAAGCTGCATAACCAGACCTTCCGGTTTTCCGATCGGTTCCTTCATCAATTTTCTTGTACAGCTGAAGATATTCGTTTCCGTACCAATTCCCAAAGTCATCTTCAGTGGGAATAATTAGTATTTTTTCATATCCTTTTATTGAATCTGCGCACCCAATCTCCCACGGACACCAACGTGATTGGGTAGAATTGCTAGTGGCTAAAAAAAGAAACCAATCTGTTGACCTGATTTTTGACTTAATCTTATTTGCCGTTTCTTTATTGGGCGAACTCGGCATCTCATTGTCTTCCCAGTCTATATATAAATCCCATCCGTTCTCTGTCAGCAAGACTTGAAGACCCTTGGCCAATTCCTGATCTTTATGGCTATGACAAAGAAATGCTGTTTGTTTGCTCTTCGACAGTGCTTCACTCAAAGACTTGGCAACTACAACGCTTCCAGATCTGGCCGCTGCGGACCGTAGGTTTCTAGTTTTTATCGCCAATTTTTCCTCCAAATTCCATTTTCAACGCGAGCACTTAACGCCCCGCTAAACGGCGAGCGTTAGCGAGTCCGGTGGAGGCCACGATTTTTTGTGGCCGGAACGAATTTGAGCGGTTTGTTATGCGTATACCGCATAGAAGCCTGAATGCTGCACACCGTTGTCACCAATGTGATCCCATGCCGCTTTGTCTGCGACAAAAATGTGATTTTTAATTTGAGCTCCCTCTAGCCCCAATAAGGCTCCAGCGGGAACCCAATACTTATCGCCTGAGCGGAACATGTTGGGAACAGTTGCACCGCAACAGACACAAAAAGAGCAGCTGTAGCCAGAGGGCTTGCTATAAGTTTTTATCTTTTCTTCACCAGAAAGCCATTTGAAATTCGGTGTACTCACAAACGTACCTGTTTGGGACGATGAGCCAGTTTGTAGCTGGCATATTGTACAATGACACTGGTATAGAGTTGTGATCTCTTCGTTTACTTCGTACGAAATTTCACCGCAAACGCATTTCCCTTTGTTCATCTGGTACCTACTTCCTTTTTACGCATAACGCCCAGGTAGCGGGCGCCGCGAGGCGTCCTGCTGACCTTTTTGTTAAGTGTAGGACGCTCGCACCTAGCGATTTGTTGCGCTTACAAAAAGCGTATAGTGCCGATGCCCGCCCGTACACACCTAACAATAATGTTTGTTGTTAAAGCGCTCAGTTTAAACCTGTCAGTTGTTAACTGCTACCACGCTCTTGCTGGATCTTTACTTAGGGCTAGATCCACGACGCCAGCTTTAATAGTGATCGCTCGATTTAGCTTTTCGTGAGTGAGAACGACAACACTTTGATGAGCCCAATGACTTTTTAAACTTTGACTAAAAACTACCATTACTCAAAGGCCATCTAAAACTTCCAACTGGCACCAATAACTAAGAATGAACCCTTGGGTATTATCAATGTTTGGTAGTGCGCCAGCTAAAGACAAAAACACTTAACGCCTAAAGAAGGGGCGAAATGCGCAGCATTTTGTCCCGCTTACTTTACTTGTTAACACTCTTTGCCTCGATAGTGCCGCTAGACTTAACACTGCTGAGAGTTAGTTTATTTGAGATAAATTTTATATCGTAGCCAAGACTAAGGGGCTTTTGCTTACCGGGCTGGTGATCTACCCAGGCAAAGCTAATATAGTACTTGCCATCTTTGGCTTGCACTGCCTTCATGGGAGTGTTGGGTAGAATCCCATATTCATCTTTGGTGGTTGGTATGAAATATATGCCGATATCCGAGAGCGCCATTTTTGTTATCATATCTATGTTCTCTTCGTCCTTCTCAGAGTAAAGGACCTCAAAGATTGCCAGCCCTGCATCACCGCATGGTGCACCTAGCCCACCACGAGATACTTTGGCTAATTTGACCTCGATATAATTAAAGAAAAAGCTAGCATCGCCTTTAGTAGGGTTAGGCCAGTAGGGCTCACCTTGCGTCTTGGGCTGGCAAGCCCACGAGTTTATTGAGATCAGTAAGAATGATAAACCTAGAATTACTCTCATAATTTCCTTTGAGTGTTAACGCCCGCAACAGGGGCCAATTTGGAGCGACAGCGGAAAATTGGTCCCTGCCTGCTTGCGCTTGTTAGGCATGTTACTGCACCAATACTTTGAGGTCGGATATGACATCATCTGTTTTTTTCCACCCCAAAACCCCTAATACCGACAAACAGTTATTCTTGCCCTCTTCAATTGTGATACCAAGATCATTTGCCAGCGTATTGAGCATATCTCTGACTCGCTGTCGTGGAGAATCCTCATCCCAGTGCATTGCGTGATTACGGCCTTCCCAAATCACTTCAATAATATTTTGTGTTCCAATAGTTCTAGCAGCAGGAAGATTAGGTTTTCCCGCGTGACGCATGGAGAGAGCTTGCTTTCCGATTTGTAAAACAGCGCCCGCGAGGCTGGACATAGACTCAACTGTTGTACCTATACTAAAAATCGCTTTTTCCAATCTTACAGAATCGTCTTCTTGAGCTTCTGCTTTTTGTTTTCCTAGCTCTTCCATTCGTCTCATGTACTGCGCATGGTAGTAATTGGCATTGGGAGACCATTGGTCACGGTACATAAACAGATCAGATAAAAACCTCTCAGTATCTTCAATTTCTTCAACTGTTATCTGTGCTTTCTCGATTACTTTATTGTACTCATCTATGGCCGCAAATAGGTGTTCAATTGCTGGACGGCTATTTTCGATGAACTCTTCCGCTTGCTCTACTGTGCTCATTGTGTATGCCTAACGCCTAAAGAAGCGGCGCATTTATGCGTCCGCTTGCTTTACTTGTTATATTTTAATTTGAGTAAGCTACTTAGTGGACACCCTTCATCTTTGGCCCAATAAGAAACCCTGATGTACGATAACTCTAACTTTTCTTGAGTTCCATAAATGTAAGTGACCATTCTTTCTTCTGCTTTCTCGGCTCGAAGATCCATAGCTAGATCGTAGTCGTCATTCCCACGCCAGCTATGGATAAGGAAGAAGCCACTAAAAGCTTTACCTTCTAGTTCCAACGGAGCATTTACACCGACGGCACAATCCTCTTTTGTGACACAAGAAAATTCTTGAAGCGTAATAATATCCTGCCGTTCCACACTATCTTCTAGGCACGCAATATCGGTGGCACTTGCATAGGACTTACTTACAGCAAACATAAGTATTATTAGTAAGAGTCTATTCACGCTCGATACTTCCAAGAAATATAACGCTGCCATAAACGGCGCGAGCTTGCGAGCGTCCGGCGACCAACGGGAGCGAATTTAATGGCCTTGTTACACGAGGATATAAAATAATTTTTCATAGCCTAAACCTTACCACCCAAATACATTTAAGCCCACCCGATGGCAGAGGAATTGCCCCGCTTGCGGCGGGTAAACCCTCAGAGCGAGCAGCGTACTTTGGCACGCTTTCACCGCAGTGGGAACACTCAACGTTGGCACCCTACAAGGCTGGCACTGAATAAAATTTAATGGCAAAAAGCTAAGGCAACGAACCACAAAACGCGCCTAAGCTTTGGTAAAAAGCAGCCCTAAAAAGAAGGTGTAACGCCAAAAGAACCCGCGCCTACGGCGTCGGGTTGCTTGCCTTGTTAGCCTGTATTTCGGCAGTGCGTAATGTAGCATGATTAATGTAACTGCCTTTATATCGATTTCCTTTACGCAGGAACAAGCCGCAACATAGTAAAGTTAGAATAATAAGCGCGACGTAAAAGAAATTGATAGGTAAAGAAGGATTAATTGGCCATAGCGAGTAACCCAACAAAAACCACCATAATGCGAAAATATATACACTTACAATTTGATTGATCTTGGAAACAGATATTTCACTTGCCCCCGATAAAAGATGGCTCAGCCTGTCATCTTGCTGTGTATCAGTATTCCTTGATAATACGATTTTATATAGAGGCCCTGTAATTCCATCCTCTAGCATATCTACATGCTTCTCCCAGTTCTCTTGCCAGAACTTACTACCTCTATTTACCAGCACCCAAGAAAATGAGAACACTAGGCCAAGGCAAGACATAATTACGGATAAATTCTGGCGATCAGTACCATCGAAACTTTGAACGGCGATAAATCCCGCTAACGTTGCACCAATAAAAGTCCAGAAATAGGTTGCTCGCTTCCAGTAGAGCTCAATCTCAAATTTACGAATATCTAAAGCGTGCTCAAGCGCCTTTTCCTCTTTGCCCTTGAAAGCCTCGGTATAATCTTCTTGTGAAATCTGGTTTGTAGTCATGATCTTCCTTGGGGGCTAACGCTGCCATAAACGGCGCGAGCTTGCGAGCGTCCGGCGACCGTAGGGAGCGAATTTAATGGCCTTGTTAGGTGTGAACAATGAACTGGTTTCTCTCGATTTCACTATTAAGAAATTCGCCAAACCACCACCATTTGTATTGAACACTATCAACGACCTCAGATGCTATTTTTTGCTCTATTGTATTTTTGTAACCTTTAAAAGCCTTCTCGGCTACTCCATGTGTACCATCTTGAATATAGTAGTCATGAAGCCCATTAACCATAAAGCGTTCACGATAATTTAGGCACATTGAATTGGAGCCATCATTTCTCTGCAACCAATACTCTTTCGCTTTTTCGGAGAGCTCTATTCGAGGAGAGCCTGTTTTAGTTTCGAGCAAATAGGCATCCTGATATGCAGGACCAACTATATTTGAATCGGTGTGCCACACCTGACCAATAGAAATGCCACCACGAATCAAATAGCCTTTTGCCAAGAAAATATGAGTTAGCTGGATAGCTCTCATAATTAAAATGGACAAGCCACAGTAACTGCTCATTTTACTTGAAGCCAGAGGGGCACTTAAAATAATACTGTCAGATATCGAGATATGTTTTGGAATGAGTTCCTTGGGAACTGTAGAACTTACCGTCCCATCCAATCCAGGAACAGCAGCCTCTAATGTTGCAACTAATTCCTCAAGAAAATTTAGATTAGTGCCAGTCGCATTTTCGACAACTGACTTAAAGCCAAGCACATCAATAAATGCTACCGCCCTGTCTTCAAAAGTGATTTTTGGCACGAAATCTCCTAACACCTAACGCCTGCGTCACGGGTGGCGAAAAGCGCAGCTTTTTGACATCCCGTGCACGCACTTGTTAGAAGTTTTTTCGCGCATTATTTACCTACTGGAATATGGTAAGTTGTAAAATACCGACCTAATTGTTCTGTTTTATGAACTTTAGTGGCCATTTTATTTAGTGCCTTGTACTCAGGCCTACTTTCAAGTAAATGAAATAGTATTTCTTTATGCCCTAACTCATTTGCCCAACACATGAGCACTTTAAAAATTGGAATGCCAAAACCCCAGAATTTTTGTGAGATAACAACAGCTAATTCAAAACCATTATCATCTGGCTGAATTCCACACCAACCAGCTAAAACCCCACCTATATAAACTGCCCGAATACGACAACCCTCTATCGCATCCACTTTAATTTTATCTCCCATCCACTCTTGAAGGCTGGCTGCATCAAAATATGGATGATCGATTAAATGTGTTCTCAGAGAATCCTCATTGACGACTGCCATGAAGTCTTCTGGATTCACTTGATTAAAACACAAAAATTCAATTTCACTCATATCTCAATACTTCTAACGCCAAGCTCACCGGCACATATTGCGGAGAGCGTTTTTGTGTAAAAATGGAGCAACGCGACATACACAAAAACGCGCGTAGCAATATGTGTCCGCGTGCAGCTTTTTGTTATAGCTTAACTCTGGATCGGAGTACATAACTCTATTAAGATGCCAGAAGGACAACGAACGTAAGAAACAACTTGCCCCCAAGGTTTTGTTTCAGGTGACTTTAACTCAACTGCACCATATTGTATTGCGCGCTGATGTATGCCACTAACATCATCGGTTATGAGTGCTATTTCAATGCCCAATGGTTTTTCTGAATCAGTAGAACTTATATATCCGCCAGAGAAGTTTGATAGTCCTAATTCATGAGATGCGAAAGCCAGAACTGTTTCACCCGTATTCAATTCACCATAGTCATTTTCGTCGGTGATAAAGCGTCGTGTCATTTCAAATGCTTTCTCAAAGAATGACAAAGCTATATCTACATCACGCACATAATTGATTGTATATCCAAATTTTACCACTCGATAGTTTCCTTTAGTTGTTCACTGCTTGACTAACAAAGTACTCGACGTTTTTTTGAACGATATCGTCATTTTCGTATATTTTTAGGTGCCGCCTCTTTTTACCACCACCCTCCAAGATCGAGTCATTATCAATAAAGTCCGCGCCATTACTGAACTCAATTGAAACATGTTTTTTATATGAATAAATGCCTCCTATCAACGCATCTGACACGTTAAAGACCAAACCACCATATTTAATATCTTCAACTAATTCTTCATTAGACCTTATGAAGATATCTCTTATTGCAATCAACAAATCAAACTGCTCAGAGGATATGGACTGTATATCAGAAAGGAAGTCGTTTACCTTGTCTCTCGTTGAAATATTCATATTCCTCATACTCCGGATGCTGAAGAGCTATAACGCCCGCGTAAAGCGCGCGAGGTACGAGCGTCGCATTTGACGCGTTTGTTATGTTTTTTCATGAGTAAACGGATCTATATCTTTTAACGAATTCCAGTGCTGGAGCGTTAGAATAAAGGCTTCCAATGGGTAAACGCTATAACCTAAGCAGCGCATAAAGAAATCTAAGCCTTTTAGGCTTGGAAATACGTAGATGCCATCACTGCCATTGTTTAAAAATTTTACATCATGAATTAAACCGAGAACCTTTAGAGCCTCTATCTGAGGCCTGAACCGAGATAGAGCAATACCATGATCATCTTTTGTCTTTAATATTTTTTCGTGGCTCGAATTCGCAATCGGGACTATTTCAGACAAGTCGCCAGGGTAGAGCTCCAATACTTGAGTAACGCTATAGATCAATTTATTTTCAGGATAGAACGCGTCATCTTCATGGTTTCCGATTGGCGTTTTTACGCTACAACATCTTGGATCAAAGTATATTTCATTTATAAGTCTCGCCTGAAATGGCGTAAGCCGCTTTAGCGTATCAGTATAAACTAACGAGTCATCAGATATTGCCGTATTCCCTGCCGCAACTGATAGTAGGCCAGCCCACATAGATTGAATATTTTCGTCTTCACACCAAGATGCCTCTTCCAAAACCTCCCTTACCAAAACTGGGTTGGATTGGCCTGACAACTTGATCTTTTGATGCTCTATTTTTTTCTGAGCCTTATGGGAAATACTTTCCAAATTCTTGTATCTATAGGCAGCAACCTTATCGCGAAGTAGCAAACCAAACTCTTCAGCTGCTGGCATGCATATGGCACCAAAAAAAGCGCCAAGCCCATCCACCGTTTTGTCAGTCGCTTTCTCTATCGCCTTAGATACAGGCTTTACACCCATAAGATCTAAATTCTTATCTTCTTCCATATTCCCTCATAGTCAGATCGAAAACATAACGCTTGCCTTCAGCCGCCCACTTGGAGCGAATGACCGAAGGGAAGTAGCGGAAAGTGGGTCGGCTGCAAGGCATTGTTAGGTAACAATTTCTTGGGATTTGGTTGCTTTGGCATCTTTAAGAATTTTTATGCCGCCTCTGACTACTACGGCGGATATTATTGCCCCGATAACTAAATCTGGGTATCTACTACCGAGGAGCCAAACGAGAGCGCCAGAACAGATGACGCCAACGTTAGCAATTACGTCATTTGTGGAGAATATCCAGGATGCTCGCATGTGAACCCCGCCGTCTCGGTGCTTGGATATGAGCATTAGGCAGGCTACGTTAGCTATTAGCGCTAGAAGCCCGACAGCCATGATGAGCATGCTTTGAGGTTCGCTTCCATAGAGTGAGCGACGCACAACCTCAAAAAGGACTCCAAGACCGAGAATGATTTGGAGTACACCGCTTACACTTGCTGCTTTTACTTGCTGAGAAATGCCTTTACCTACGACGTAAAGTGATATTCCGTAAACGGTAGCATCCGCTAGCATGTCCAATGAATCTGCGATAAGGCCGGTTGATTGGGCGTAGAAGCCTAACGCAGCCTCAACCACGAACATTACCCCATTGATAGAAAGAAGATAGGCCAGAGTAGTTCTTTCTAGCTTCTCTGCTTGCTCTGCGCCGCAGCCGCAATCTGACATTGGTTTGATTCCTCTTTGATGGTGGGACTTGTTACCTAACGCTCAGCGAATGGGCGGCTCGGAAGAGCCGTCCATTTCATTTCGCTGCTTGTTAGTGAGGTATTTGCTTTGAAGTTCATTAAGGTTTTTTACCGTATATGGAAAAGGACGTTCAGTAGCAATAACTTTTAAGTGATCAATTTTATTGTCTTTGGGTTTTATTGCGAAAATCACATACATTTCTCCTAAGTTTAGATAAGAACCTAAACAGTAACAAGCATCTGGGCTAATAAAGCTGTGTATCCCTACTAATTTCCCTTTCCAGTTATCGCTTTCTTCGATATTAAAGTATGCAACCTTTGTGCCACACGATGGTTTTTCTTTAGAGTAAATCCAGCATAATTGGTTTTCTTTGTTTCCTTCAAATATAGGTTCTCTTTTTATAACCGTTGATAGAAAAACATAATCAGCTTGGTTATATAAATCATCAAGGCTTTGAGGAACTCCTACTAAAGCGAATGAAGGAAACGTGATGAAAAATGTGCATATAAGTAAAGTAGTTTTCATCACTAACGCCCGCAACACCGGTGGCAAAAGCGGAGCGGCTTTGTGCTAAAATTTGCGCAGCAAATACACAAAGGCGCGTAGCTTTTGACATCCGCGTGCTTGTGCTTGTTATGCCTGAACATTGAGCGACATTAGCTTGGCATTTGTGCCGTAGCTTGAACAAATAGATGCATTATGAACCTCTCGGAAGCCAAACTTGGACCAATAACCCCCTGATCCTTGAACGGCGACAAGAAGTACACGATTGAATTGCCTCAATTTAGCTACTTCTATGAGCTTACTTGACAGTTGCTTCCCAATACCTGACTCCCTTGCATTATTACTTACCGCCAAATCGTGAAGATATAAGGTATCACCAGCAGACTTACGAGGAAGCTCTTCAAATAATTTAGGTGGCTCATCGGAATTCCAAGGGTGAGCGAGCAAGTACCCTAAAATCTCATTGCTGCTGGATTGAAACACAAAGCAGGTTTCAGGCGATGCTTTCCATTTGCTTTTAAGTACATCGACTTCCTCTGGTGGAACTCCTGTATATGCTTCCTCTTGCACCTTAAGGATTCCTTGCCATGACTTTTCTGATATTTCGACTATAGACATTACTTTATTCCAAGGATGGCATAACGCCCACATAAAAGGCGGAGCTTTAGCGACGTCCAGCGCAACGTAGTGGAGCGATTTTTAATGTGTTTGTTATGTGCCATTTATTTAGATGCAACAACAGTAATAAATCCGTTCTCAGAAGTTGAAGTGACTTTTTTAAAGCCGCATTGTGATAATTGTGTGCTCACCCACTCTTCCGACAACCTTAACTTTCGATAGAAACTTTTAAACAAGCTCCATTCACTCCCAGACTTTTTATAAACAATATCATGGACCTTGATAGTCTCAGGCTCATACTCAAGGAAACAAGTAAAAATAATGTTTTCGTCACTCTTTACCGGTATGAATCGATCTGTTTCAGTCAATTCAAAAGTTAAATCCCTAAATGTAATGATAAATTTCCCTTCTTCTGCCAGTGAAGAGAATACTTTAGTAAAAAGTAATATGACTTTTTCTTTTGAGTCTAAGTGAGTAATTGTATCTGTCATACAGACGACTAATTCAGCTATTTCCTTTACATGCTCATCGAAATCCATTAAATCATCTTGGATACAATTTACTGGAAGGCTTCCAGCGTTGTTTTTTAATTCGTTTAATAGCTTAGAGTCAATATCAATAGCTGTAACTGAGTAGCCAACTTTAGCTAAAGGAATTGATTGGAATCCGCACCCTGCACCAAGATCAATTGCAATTCCAGAAGCTCTAGGGGTTAAGTGATGTTTAGTAATAAATTCAATATTACGCTGAATCCCGCTCTCAAATCCTCCAAACATCCACGAATAGACATCTGAAAGCACTTCATCATAATGTTCTTCTACAGTTGCCATATTCTAACTCCTACCGACGATCCTGCTTTGACACATAACGTTAAGCTCATGGGACCAAACGGAGGGGAGCAATTTTGGGGTAAGGTGCGAAGCACCCCAAAATTGTGGACCGCAGTTTGGTTCCCATGGAGCGCATGGTTAGCAATAAACACACTGCTGTTTAAATTTAGCACCAATCATATACCCTAATGTTACACTTAGAACTTGAGACTAAGTGCTTTACGCTACTAAGTTTTGGAAGTCCAGCAATGTAGAAAAAGTCCCAACTGCTTTCTCACTCATCCCACCTCCGACTAGCACACAATCCAAACCTGCTGCTTCCGCTCCACCTAAGTCACGTCTTACGGAGTCTCCAATAACCAAGCAAGCTTCTTTCGATACCCCTAGATCATTCACAACCATCTCAAATGGTTTTGGTGAGGGTTTAACCATTCCATGATCTGAAGAGAAGGAATGCGCAGAAAACAATTCCCATATCCCCAGGTTTTTGAATGTGTTAATCCATCTTTGCTTCGGTGCCCATATATCAACAATCAATGCCATTACAAATCTTTTATTCAAGGCTTTTAAGCACTGTACGTACCTGGTTGAAATTTCGCCATGCTCATAAAATGCAAACGTTTCAATTATCTTTTCTAGATCCTGAACATTAAATTCATTACACGTACAAGCATCAATAGCTTCTTGAAGCGTGGGGAAGCAATTCCGATATTCTTCTTGAGGGTAGATCGCGCTCAAGTATTCATAAACCTGACGGATTGTCTTATTAATATCGGCAGAAGACAATTGTCCACCAATTGATTTGTAGTATATTGAAAAGTCTTCTTTCTCCCCAAACCGATCCTCTTCAAACATGAAAGTACTATTCATATCTAGCAGGATAACTTCTTTATTCTGATACTTCATACCGCGACCTATTTTGCTAACGCCCCGCTAAACGGCGAGCGTTAGCGTGTCCGGTGGAGGCCACGCATTTTGTGGCCGGAACGAATTTGAGCGGCTTGTTATGTGATTTCACCGACCAGGCTCCCACTCATTATATGTGGGTATTTCGGACGTGTAGTTTAACCAAGGAACTTCGTGCGAAGCCCAAATTCTGAACTCTGGTTTTTTACCAGGATCATCGTCAAGCGTGGCCACCCTTAAAACCAGCACTTCACTACCTTCCCTTTCTTTGACCAAGTGACTTCCACACTTTGAACAGAAGTATCTTGTCTTTCCCGGAGATGATTCAAATTTTGAAAGCAGAGATTCACCTTTTAACCAACGAAAATTACTTTTTAGAACTCCTGATGCTGTATTGAAGGCTGCTGAGTGTGCTTTCCTACACGTTTTACAGGAACAGTGCTGTATTGGTGAATCTAGCTCACTTACCTCGTATTCTATTCCGCCACAGAGGCAACTTCCTTTCATGATATTTCCTTCGTGCTTTTCACATAACGCCGCCAGCAGGGGCACGAAAACCAGAGCGAAGCGGCGGTTTTTGTGTCCCTCTGGCTGGCCTTGTTAGCGCTTCGGTGGTGGAGGCGGCGGTGGTGATGGCCGTACATTTGTTGGTGGAGGTGGATTAGCATTGGCTCCATCATTTACCCCACGATGACTAGGAGGTCGAGGTGCTGGTGGTGGTGGATTCGACGATTTCTTTGACATAAGCTACTCCCATGTTTTTTCCATAAATTCTACCATTTGAACATCTTTTGCAGGTATAAGAACAGTATCTACACCTGTGAGAGGTATCTCTTCGCCATTACTGAGCCAAGATGCTTGCTGAATAGAGAAGTGCCCTTTTTCTGAGTTTGACGGCCACTCTTTAGGCCAACCATAGAGCCGACGTTCGCCATCCAGATGCAATACGACATAGGTTACTTTGTTTGAAAACTCCCCGTACCATTCAGACGGATATGATGTTTCTTTAGAAGCGCCTATTTTTCGAATGAGTGAGTGAAATTTATCATTGTTAGCAAAGTAAGCGAATGTGAAGCCAAGTAGTGTTGCTAACACAACAGAGGACACAAGCGCTGTATCGCTATTCCATGAACCTAACACAATATATGCGGACAGATAGATCGCGACAGATTGATAAAAGTAGACCGCCACCTGGACAATAAGCGTAAATATTAGCGCTTGAACTACTCGCTCAAATTGACTGGGCTTCACAAATGACGTAAATCCATAAAATACCCAAGCAGCCAGAAACCCTGGCAGCAAGTACCTCAGTAATTGAACTAAATCAGATGCTAGATTTTCCATATGTCGCTAACTAGTTATTAAGAGAACTAAAATTTCCCTGTAATTTCTTTACTTATAAGGACTACAATTCCCTGTAAT
>OLHF01000090.1_pt1 | contig 26189 bp, 19 predicted proteins | sample 1609471 | NCBI WGS metagenome assembly OLHF01 (sample SAMN05416858, study PRJEB24817) | seawater metagenome | isolation source: Sea water | place: Canada:Atlantic | collected 2013-11 | reverse complement strand
GGTTCAGGAGGTTCAGGAGGTTCAGGAGGTTCAGGAGGTTCAGGAGGTTCAGGAGGTTCAGGAGGTTCAGACAGTTCAGACAGTTCAGACAGTTCAGACAGTTCAGACAGTTCTGGCAGTTCAGGTAGTTCAGACAGTTCTACAGTAGATAATAATGAACTAAATACGAAAGAAGAGCTTGCACATACTCCTGTAGAAGTAATAACTGGAAGCTGTAATGTAGGGGTTAATACAGGGGATTTTTCATACTACTCTGCTGAAATGCCATTAAAGGATTTGGCAAAGATGTCTGCAGGTTGGAGAGGCCTAACCGTATATGATTTAGACAATAATGGGTATTTAAAAAAACTTAATGAGGGTGATGAACCTAAGACTCTAGTAAGCGATGATTTGTGGGGGCGTGATGAAAGTGATGATAATTACGTGCTTTTGTATGATGGTGAAGGTGAGCTGAAATTTTGGCTTGCTAATCCAACATTAATAAGTCAAGAACCAGGGCGCATAGAGTTTAAATTGCCCTCTGGTAGATGGGGGTTACGACAAACATCTACCAACCCAACAAATTATTTGCGAAATATTAGAATAGTACCTTTAAGTGCAGAAAATAATTTTATGAGTGAAATAACAAGAAAGAATTATAAAGAAACCTGGGCTGATGTAGGTGTCATGCGGTTTTTAGACGCTCAAAAGATAAATAACTCTGAAGAAATTAAATGGTCAGAAAGGCAAAAACAATCAACTTTTGGGGCACCTAAAGGTCAAGCAATTGAAGATATCATTAAAATGGCAAATGAAATGAATATCAATCCATGGGTAATGGTCCCACATTTAGCTGATGATGATTATTTTAGGCAAATGGCTATCTACGTTAGGGAGCACTTGAACCCACACTTGAAAGTGTATATAGAATATACAAACGAAGCTTGGAACTTTGGTTTCAAACAGGCGCAATATTTGTATGATTTATCTCGCACCAATAAAACTGGTAGGGAGCGTGAATATGGTTTACGTGCTAAAAAGTTATTTGAAATATGGGAAGAAGTATTTAATGGGAATGAACGAATAGTTCGAGTTATTGGTACGCAGTTTTATAACCCATGGATTACAGAGCAGATTATGAAAACCCCAGGGTTAGCAGGGGCTTTTGATGCGATAGCTGTTGGTTACTATATTGGCCATGAATTTAGTGGAGAAAAAGCAGAGGATTTTAAAACGATGACTAATGATCAAGTTTTTGATTATTTGAGAGATGTTAGTTTCCCAGAAGCAAAAGAAATGTTAAAGGCACAGAAGTTAATTGCAAGCAATCAGAATGTAGAGCTTATTGCTTATGAAGCGGGGCAGCACCTCCTTGCAGGAGGGAGTGGAAAAGAGGATTCATTCGTAGTAGATAAGTTTATACAATTGAATAAATCGCCAAGAATGTATCAGTTTTATTTAGATATGCACCAACAGTGGAAAGATATAGGTGGCGGATTAATTGTGTGGTTTAAGACTGCTTATAAAGCTAATAAATGGGGCAGTTGGGGGTTATTAGAAAATGTGTCGTCTATTGATTTAGAATCACCAAAATTTAGAGCTTATAAAAAAATACTAAATGAGAGTAGTTGCCACTATTAATCAATTACGGTGCAAGTTAAAGGAGTGTGAGGTTAAAAATTTTATCTAAAATAATAGTTCAATACGTTTACTCAAAGTTGGTATTGTTGTTTATTAATTTACGAGTACCTTAAGTCTGTGTCGGTCAGGCCTAACGACAGTTCGCATGGATCGGAAGAACGTTACATAAATGTCTTAGCTTCGTCACAGTGATTCCTTTAGGAACATAAAGTTACCCGCGATTGTCGTTATAAAATGAAAGCATTAGATGAATTTTTTCTCTTGCAAAAGGGGCTGTCTGGGTAATACTTGGTTTAAAATTGCCCTGTCACATACTGCACGATCATGTTAAACCCTCATGCAGAGACCTCACCACTTTGTATATAGTTGTAAATGGATTTTTCTTACTCGTATTTCCATAATACAGAAAGTATTAGTTTGTTTTACTGGAATAAAGACATTTATAATATTGGCGGACTTCTAGACTAGAAGCTATTTATTTTCGTTTTAGCTATTCCTTAATTAAAAAGGCTCTTCCCATGTACGCAAGTTTAAAAAAATTATATTTAGAGTTTTCATGGCAGGAAAAAAGACGTTTATGGTTTTTGGCAGTTGTTATCGTCATAACTGCCTTAGTGCAGGTCGTAGGTATAGCATCAATTTTTCCCTTTATATCAGCAGCAGCTGACCCTAGCATAGTTGATAAAAATGAGCATTTGCTAGGTGTAAAAACTTACCTAGGGATAATAGATAATAGAGATTTTATTGTGCTATTAGGAGGAGCTGTATTGCTAACCCTTATTTTAACCAATGCTTTTTTAGCATTTAGCACCTGGTTGACGATGCGTTTTATAGTGTCAACTATTCAAGATCTATCAACTCGAATGTTAAAACGATATTTATCTAATAGCTATTTATTTCATTTGGAAAAGAACAGTACTGAGTTACTAAAAAACTTAACCGCTGAAGTTGGGCGAGTAGTGAATGGTGGAATAATGAGTGGTATTAATGTGGTATCAAAAGGGTTTACAGTAATTTGTATTCTACTATTTTTAATAGCGGTAGACCCTCTTGTTGCACTTGTGATGGGTGCTATTTTAGGGGTTTCATATGGTTTTATTTTTTGGCTTATCCGCTTAAAATTATTAAGGGCGGGGAGGGTTGTTAGTCAGCTCGCCTCTGACAAGATGCGGTGTATGAATGAGGCGCTTGGTGGGATTAAGGAGTTAAGGATATTAGGGCGAGAACAGTATTACCTTACATGGTATAGAGACTTGGCTGATAAAATGATTAAAAATGATGTTTTTGTACGATCAGCAGTAGATTTGCCTAAGTTTTTATTGGAGACGATAGCCTTTGGTGGAATTCTTTTAATGTGTATTTACTTTGTTAGTATTAAGGACGATGCTCAAAATGTTCTTCCAATGCTTTCTTTGTATGGATTTGCTGGTTATCGGTTAATGCCAGCACTTCAGGCTATTTATCATGGTTCGGCTACTCTTAAGCATGACATTGTAGCGGTAGACCTCTTTTACGAAGACATAAAAAGTAGGGGTACTGATTCTATTGTTGAAGAATCTAATGATGAGGAGCTAGCAGTTGAAAAACATATAAGGCTAGATAATATTTGTTTTAACTACCCAGGCAGTATTAACCCAGCGGTTAATGGTCTATCTCTTGATATTAAAGCTAAAACAAGCGTTGGTATTGTTGGTGGTAGTGGGTCTGGGAAGTCTACCTTAATCGACATTATGCTGGGTTTACTCAACCCGCAAGAGGGTGGGGTATTTATTGATGATAATAAAATGACACAGTCAAACATGAAAAGCTGGCGAAGTATTATTGGATATGTGCCTCAGGTAATATTTCTTGCTGACACCTCAGTAAGTGAAAATATTGCGTTTGGTGTGCCCTTGATGAAGATTGATCAAGTTGCAGTGGAAAGGGCAGCAAAAATGTCTAACTTACATGATTTTATCAATGAGGACTTAGATGAAGGTTATCAAACTGTTGTTGGGGAGCGAGGGGCTAGGCTAAGTGGTGGGCAACGGCAACGAATTGGAATTGCACGGGCCCTGTATCACAATCCAGAAGTATTGATTTTAGATGAGGCAACAAGTGCTTTGGACTCCCCAACAGAAAAATCAATCATGGACACGGTCTATGAGTTGGCCCATAAAAAAACGATCATTATGGTGGCGCACCGACTATCAACAATAAAAGACTGCGATGAAATTGTTGTTATGAACAAGGGAGAAATGGTTGATAAAGGAGGGTATATGGAGCTATCTAGAGACAGTGCTTATTTCAAGAGACTGCTACTAAAGGATGATTGACAAAAAGGCTTGCTCTACTGGCAATATTCAATGAAAAAGGAGGGGGTAGTGGCTTATACTGCTTTACGTAGACTTAAAAGGCTTATAAAAAAATATATTTTACCGATTGATAGTACTGATAGGTCAATACTAGAGAATGAAAGGATGCGAGATCATGATCAAATTTATTCTGATGTCGCTGAATGGGTTATTACTGCGCAGTCGGATAAGCTGGATAGCTCTATAGTCTTAGGAGTAAAGCGAGCAGCTTTGGATGCAATTGTTAGTATTTTGTTAGGTGTTGCCAGTAAGGAAGGGTGTGCCATAATAAAGTTTATTGAGAGCTCTACAAATGCTGATGGGCGCTGTTTTATTCCTGGTTCGAGTAAAACATTTTCATGTTCGGAATCAGCATACTCTATGGTTGCCTTAGCTCAAGTGCATGATGTAAATGATGGTCATGCAACAGCTGGAAACTTTGGGGGCTCGTACCACCCTGGGAGAGTTGTAGTCCCCACCTCTTTAGCGGCAGCCCAAGCGAATAATTTAACTGGACTACAGTTTCTTTCAGCCATCTCTATTGGCTATGATGTGGCACTTAACATAATGGGTGGCCCCCTTGGTGGTTCATCAGATGCTTATGGTGCAGCAGCATTAGTTAGTTATGCAAACAACCTAACTGAGAGCGAAACAGCATTCGCTATTAAGTTATCAGGTTTTTCATCATCGCAGACAGGCGGGCAAGATTTTGAGGTCAACAATTTAACGTGTGCGCAGCAAGCAAAAGGAGCTGTGGATGCTATAGAGCTTATCCGGTGTGGTTATCCTATTTCAAATGGCTTTAACCCACTTCGAGGGGGGTTTAAATTTAATAAGCCAGTTATTTCTGGGGATAAGTTGAATGAATTGTATTTTAAACCATACCCAACCTGTCGTTATATTCACCCATTTATTGATGCAGTGCTTGAAATCCGTCACGAGTTAATTGGTTATTTTGATCAAATTAAGAAAATTGACTTATATGTTCCACCTGGTGGTGCATCAGGAACCACTCATAGAATTGGTTCTGGCGAGTATTATAAATCTTACCAGTTTAGTATGTCTTATTGTGTGGCGGCATCCTTGTTAGATGGTACGTTTGGGTTAGAGCAGGTTACCCCAAATCGTACAGATAATCAGCAGCTTCAGGAGCTCCAGTCATTAGTTGAGTTTAATGAACTAGACCAAAGTATGATTATTAAGCCTATTTCAGGCTTAGTTCGTGTGGAGTTGGTTGATGGTAAAGTTTTTTCACATCAAATTGATAATCCTTATGGCTCACCTGAGAATCCATTATCTAATGAAGCAATCGTTATGAAGCTATCAAATTGGACAGTGCTCACAACTGATGATGCTCGGCGTTTATTGGAGTGCGTTATGGAAGTAGATAAGAAAGATAGTATTGAGGAGCTTATTTCATACATACAGCTGTTGGGTAATAAGTTGATAAGAAGTGTTTAGTTGGATGTCTGTCTAGAGAGTGAGCTATGAAAATACATGTGAGAGAAATAGAAGTATCGCCCTTTAAGAAGGGTTTTATTCGATTATCAGCTGATATCGAATATGAAGATAATCATGTACCTGAAACCATTTGGTTTGATGTTGAGAAAAAATATAAAGACGTTCTGTCGACATCAGGTAACCCTTGGGTGGTGTGTTTATTGCCACTTGCTGCTTATCTTGACGAAGAGATTGTTATTGACCTGCCTTGTGACTACCAATTGCTGGCTAATCTACAAGAGGTTATGGCTGTTTGGAACGCCTGGGATAAAAGACGATCGAAAGTAGTCATTAAATCACCTGTTGCACTTGGTGCTCCACCGAAAGAAAGGCGTCGTGCTGCTTTTTTTTCTGGTGGTGTAGATTCGTTTTTTACAGTATTAAAGCTGGATAAGGAAGCAAAGGAGGCAAAAAATTGGCCGTTAACGGATTTAATTCTAGTATGGGGTTTTGATATACCACTGGAAAATGAACATGGCTTTGACAGTTTGTTCAAGCGGCTTGAAAGGTCTGCTAAAACGCTACAAAAAAACTTGATACCTGTCATTACTAATCTCCGTAAAACTCGATTTGAAGAGGCTGGATGGGCTGAGTATTCTCACGTGGCAGCCTTATCATCTGTTATTTACATAATAGAAAAGGAATTGGACATAGCCTACTTAGGGTCTGGACACTCATATTATGATCTTATTTCACCTTGGGGTAGCCACCCTTTGGTAGATAATTTATTTTCTGGTTCTACATTAAAGATCAGTTTGCATGGTTCAGCCTATAAACGTGTAGAGAAAACTGAGCTGATTGCAAGTTCAGAAAATGCTCTTGCCGAACTACATGTGTGTTGGCAAGATGCATCTGATAAAAATTGTGGCTGTTGTAATAAGTGTTACCGGACAATGATCACTCTTTTTATTTTGGATGCTTTGAAAAAGAGTTCTGCATTCGAGCGTAACTCATTGCAACTTGGTGAAATTGAACGTGTCTATAGTAATGATGAAAGTTCAATAATGTTGTTTAAAGAAATTGCTGAATTTGCTGTTTTGAAACAAAAACCAGAAATTTCGAGTGCAGTTTTAAAAAGTATTCAAACAAGCAAGCGTGTAAATAAGTTGCTGCCTTTTGTTAATATGTTAAAGAGTAATTGGCCATTTAGACGACTAGGGGTGTTTTTTTACAAGAGCATGTTTAAAAGCCTTATTTATAGGTAAGCATATGATGACTAAGTATAATGGTAGAGAAAATAGTTAAATCATGAGGTTATTGATAGATAATAGCGGTTATGCGCTAAAAAACTACGGTGATTTAGCGATGTTGCTAGTTAATGTAAAGCGGTTTAAGCAATACTTTCCGGCAGCTGAGATTTTTATATTTACGGAAGAGCCTGAGAAGTTGAAAGACCTTTTGCCTTTTGCTTTACCTGTTTCACCTTCTGGTAGGAATGTATGGCTGATGCCTTGGAACCTATTTGGAGCGTTACATAAGTTCGTACCGTCAATACTGCACCCGTGGCTGCTACGCAAAGAACGCTTAATAAAACATATGTATCCTAATGCTTCCAGACGATGGGTTAAACGACGGCTATTAAAAAGAGGGGTAAACATAGCCCCGATGGTTGAATATTTAGATGCAGTTGAGCAGGCTGATGTGGTTATTGCGTCGGGTGGTGGGTTTATTACCGATTCTTTTGAATATCATGCCTGTAGCTTACTTCAGACCATTGCTTTGGCCCAGTTTTATGGTAAGCCAACTGCCTTGTTTGGGCAGGGACTTGGGCCAGTGAAGTCGAAAGAAATACTGTCTTGGGTCAGTTGTGTTTTCCCCAAGTTAAATCAATTATCCTTGCGTGAAGGGCATTTTTCTAAGCCATTTTCTCTGTTATCAGGTGTAAACCCGAGTGTTATGGATGTGACAGGGGATGATGCGATTTCACTGGCAAATTCCATGGCGCCACAAAAACTAGGAAGCAACCTAGGTGTTAACTTAAGGCTTGCTGGGTACTCCGGTGTTGGTGAAAGCGCAGTAAGTGCATTTAAAAAAATATTAACAAAAGCTGCAATGGATTTAGACACAGAACTTTGTGGCTTGCCAATTTCTTTTCATGAGGGTGACTCAGACCTTTCTTCTTTACGGAGTATTCTGGGTGATGATGCAATTGATATAAACGTATTCGACTCAATTGATAAGCTGGTGAAGCAAGTAGGAGGGTGCCGAGTTGTTATTACTGGAAGCTACCATGCGGGTGTATTTGCTTTATCCCAAGGAGTAAGTGTTATTGCGGTAGTTGGCTCTGATTATTATAGGCAAAAATTCGAAGGGCTTAATGGGCAATTTACTGTTGGTTGCCAAATAGTTGATCAAGAGTCTTCTTTTTTTGAGGAAAGTTTAAAAAAGGCAATTCATCACAGCTGGACAAGCGCTGATATAACTAGGCCAGCTCTACTAAAAAAGGCAGCAGAGCAAATTTCATTAAGCGAGCAGGCGTATAATAAATTTTTTGAAACTGTCGCGAAAAGAAAATAAGGTATATTTAAGGTGAATACAAATATCTCAGTTCTTATGCCTGTCTATAATGCTGAAAAATATATTAATGCTGCTGTTAATAGTATATTAAATCAGACATATAGGGACTTTGAGTTTATTATTATTAACGATGGTTCCACAGATGGCACCTTAGAAATATTAAAAGCCTTTGCTCAACAAGATTCACGTATTCGTTTAATTAGTAGGGAAAATAAAGGTTTGGTTGAAACCCTAAATGAAGGGTTGGCATTGGCAAAATCACCCTTAATTGCGCGTATGGATGCAGATGATATTTCGTTGCCTGACCGGTTTAAGAAGCAATACGCCTATCTTCAGCAACACCCCGATGTTGTTGTTTTGGGTGGGCGTTGTATTGCGATAGATGCAGATGGAGATCCTTTAACTCAGTGGAATAAATTGACATCTTCTAAAGCTATTCATAATCAGCATTTACACTCTTTATGTGGCTCGGCTATTGCGCACCCCGCTATGATGTATCGAGCAAACAACGTGCAATCCATTGGAGGGTATAGAAAGGCGGCATACCCAGCGGAAGATTTGGATATGTTATTACGTATAGTTGATGAAGGTTTACTTAGAAACCTTGAAGATGTCGTTCTGAAATATCGTGTTCATATGGCGAGTATTTGTGCCACTGATAAGAGCATTCAAAATAAAAAAGTGCTTGAAATTGTTAATTCTGCACGTAAAGGAAAAGGTTTGGGGCCATTGTTATCACCTACTAACTCTACGGTTAAGTTGAAACACTCCTCTGATAGTAGTAGTGCAGTTATGTACGGGTGGTGGGCGTTGAATTCAGGGCATGTGAAGGTGGCGTTGAAATACGCATGTCGCTCCTTAAAGCATGCTCCTTTATCCTTAGACAGTTGGCGATTGTTTGTATGTGTGTTGAGAGGGCATTAATGATTTTGTGCTTATTGGGTTTTTGCCTTGCCTAACTTACTTGCCTTTTGTGTGCTGCTGGCTTGGCCTTTGGTGGTGTTCTTTTTTGTAAAAAAATACCCTATTCAGCAAGCCATTTTGTATGCGATCGTTTTATCCTCTTTATTACTCCCAGTAATGAAAATTGATCCTCCATTATTGCCGCCACTGAATAAAAACTCCATAACTTCGCTAGCACTTTTATTAAGCTTTTTTTTGTTAAGTAAGCGCTTTCAATTGTTTGAACCGGGTATTTCAACAAAACTGGTGCTTTTATATTGTGTAGGCGTTTTTTTAACCGCTGAGCTTAATGGAGGTGCTGTTCTATCCGGTGGTGTATTGTTGCAGGGGCTATCACACTATGATGCCTTAACCTCACTTTTTAAGACCCTGTTGTTTTTAGTGCCTTTTATATTAGGTCGCTACTACTTTAAAGACATATTAAATAACCAGCTAATATTTGTATTTTTGGTTGTAACTGCGTTATTTTATTCTATTCTTATGTTGTTTGAGGTGAGGATGAGTCCGCAGTTACATTCATGGGTTTATGGGTTTTCACCAACTGTTTTTGCACAGCAAATTAGGGCAGGCGGGTTTAGACCGTTTGTGTTTATCGGGCATGGCTTACCACTAGCCTTTTGGTTTTCTACCTGTGTGATGGCAGCAGCGACTTTACATAAGAATAAAGTGCGGTGCAGTGTGCTATCACCATTGTTGCTGGTTTACTATATGTTAGTAGTTTTGCTGTTATGTAAAACAGTATCGGCATTATTGTATGCAGGTTTTGCTTTGTTTCTTATTTATAACCTGTCACCTACGCGTCAGCTAAAATGGGTGTTTATGCTATCCTTAACTGTTCTGTTATACCCACTGAGTAACATTTTAGGTTTGTTTCCAACAGCAGAGTTGGTCAATTTAATTGAATTATTCAGCCCTGAACGAGCTCAGTCTCTTGAGTTTAGATTTGAAAACGAGGGAGTTTTGTTGAGTCGTGCTGTGGAGCGCCCTTTTTTTGGCTGGGGAGATTGGGGTAGAAATCGTTTGTTTGATGCATTAGGTAATGACATATCGGTAACCGATGGAAAATGGATTCTAGAATTAGGAATACATGGTTTTGTTGGGTTTTTTATGTATTACTCTATTTTAATTACACCACTTTTTTATGCTAATAGGGCGATACGCTATATTCAAGAAAAAAACCAACAATATTATTTTTCTACAATGGCTATAATTTTGTTTGTTAGCCTTGTTGACTCAATACCAAACACAAGTATGGGACCTATCCAGTTATTATTAGCAGGTGTTTTAATGGGGCAAAGTGAAGGCTTGCTAAGAAATGCAAAGTCTCAACATAAGGTGGATAAGGGGAAGGCAGGTTATGTGTAAAGAATTAACATCAGTTGCTTACCTTTCGCCTGGTTGGCCAGCTAGCGACTTTCCAAACGGAATTGTATCTTATATAGAGAATATCATTGCTGGCTTGGATAGTAATACGCAAGCATATATTTTAGCTAATAAAATGGCCGGTAATAACACGAGGGGAAGTACTGTTGACTTATCATCGATAGTGGTTGATAGAACTTTCATAGAGTCGCTTTTGGATAAGGTGGCATCACGAACGACTTTAACGTGTTCGCGGCGTTATACTATTGGGAGATCTCTTTCAAGAGCTGTACAAAGTATTAATATAGGTTTGAGCACTTTGACAACTAGGCCTGATATTATTGAGATCGAGGAGTCCTTTGGGCTAGCGGTGTTATTAACTGAAAGACTTTCTACCCCTATTGTTACGCGCTTACATGGCCCTTGGTTTTTATTGGGGGAGCTAGTTAACGATGACCATACTAATTTTAAAGCAAGAGTAAAAGCGGAGGGGGTGGGGATTCTTGCTTCGCAAGGTGTTACATCACCCAGTGAAGATGTGTTAAATAAAGTACGTAAATTCTATGGCTTTGAGCTTGCTGATGCGCGAGTTATTCCTAACCCAATTAAGGTAACCCCCAAGCATTTATGTTGGGATGTTGACTCATCTATGCGGGAGTCAATGCTTTTTGTTGGGCGTTTTGATTCAATAAAGGGAGCGGATATTGCTATTAATGCGTTTAGGCTTGTTGCGTTAAAGAACGAAGATATTGAGCTTGTTTTTGTTGGCCCTGACAGAGGTATAGTCTTGGGTAATGAGCAGTATTCATTGCTTGAATATCTAAAACGCTTTATTTCTGAGCCTTCTATTAGAAATAGAGTGAAAATCCTAGGTCATTGTACAACAGATCAGGTGGCCAATTTACGAACAATGGCAAGTGTAACAATAATAACGTCAAGGTATGAAAATTTCCCAATGTCCTTGCTGGAATCGTTGTCTGCTGGTTGCCCGACAGTCGGAGTAGCTGTGGGTGGAATAAAAGAAATTATAATAGACGATTATAATGGTTTGCTGGCTGAGCCAGAATCAGCTGAAAGTATTGCTGAAAAAGTAGAAAGCTTATTAGATAACCCTGAAAAAGCTAAAGAAATCTCTCTGAATGCGATACGCGATTGTGAAAAGAGGTTTTCACCTACTGCAGTAGCTAAGCAGACAACTGCTTATTACAGGAGTATTATTGCAGGTTAATGTTATATAAAAAGGATACATATGATTGAGTTAATTAATCCCATTGATATACCTACCTTTAAAGGGAAGTTTCTATCTATAGAGCCATTTCCTCACTTCTATATTGATAACTTTCTAAATGAAGATTTTGCTGAGGAAGTCTACCAGTCATTTCCTAGTTTCCAAGAAGCTCAGCAGCTAGGGAAAGAGTTTTCTGCTGTCAATGAGAAAAAGAAAGTACAAGTGACTGATTCAACTAAATTCCCACCCGCGATTAAAAAGTTAAATGACCTGTTAGCTTCAAAGGAATTTGTTGATATGTGGGCTGATATAACGGGTATTCCTAACTTGCTGGCTGATGCAGAATTAGCGGGTGGGGGTATTCACGAAACAAATACTGGGGGCCACCTTGATGTGCACGTTGATTTTAACTACATGGAAGAGAAGCAATACCATCGTCGTCTGAATATCCTTATTTACTTCAACAAGAATTGGAAAGAGGAATATGGGGGCTACCTGGATGTTTGGGATAAAGAGGTGAAACAACGATACGGTTATTTTGAACCAAAGTTTAATCGTGCCTGTGGGTTTGTTACTAGCGAAATAAGTTTTCATGGTGTAACCCCAATTGCCTGCCCAGAGGGTGTAACGCGTAAATCTTTTGCAACTTATTACTACACAAAAGAGGCGCCCACTGGCTGGACGGGTGAAAAGCACTCAACAATATTTAAAGCAAGGCCCGATGAGTGGGCAAAGGGGAATATTCTTATGCCTTTAGAAAAAACATCCAGAAGTATAAGCTCTGGAGTTGAAGGCTTTAAAAAGATGGTTAAGCGAGTAGTTAAATAAACCCTTGTTATATATTGTTGTAATATTATGAGCAGTAGAGTTGGTATTATAATTGTTAACTATAAAACCCCTGATTTAACAATAGAGTGTTTGCGCTCCCTTTACTTGGAAAAAGAACCATCTTACTTCAGTGTGGTGGTCGTGGATAACGACTCACAAGATGGCTCTTTTGAAAAAATATCCGCTGCTATAGTGTCAGAAGATTGGTCAGATTGGGTAAAGATTAAAGCATCTATATACAATGGCGGTTTTTCTTACGGTAATAATACTGCTATTCGTGAGTTTATAGCGGCTGAAAAAACTCCTGAGTATATTCATTTACTAAACCCAGATACAGTGGTTCGTAAAGGGGCCATTAGTCAACTTGTTCAGTTTATGCAGGCGCACCCAAAAGTAGGGGTTGTCGGTAGTCGAATTGAGAGTGAGGAGGGGCAACCGTTACATTCTGCATTTAAATTCCATACTTGTTGGAGCGAGTTAGAAAGAGGCTTTAAATGGGGTGTATTAACAAAACTGCTAAAGCATTGGCTTAGCAGCCAAAAAATACCTGAAATGCCTGTGCAGACGGATTGGGTTTCAGGTGCAAGCATGATGATACGTCGTGAAGTTATTGATCAGCTTGGTTTGTTAGACGAAGCATACTTTATGTATTACGAAGAAACTGATTATTGTATTCAAGCCAATAGAACCGGTTGGGAATGTTGGTATGTGCCTGCCAGTAAAATAATACACTTTGTTGGGAAAAGTTCAGGAATAACAGATAAAGGTATGAAAAAACGAATGCCTAAATATTGGTTTGAATCTAGACAGCGATATTTCTTGAAAAATTACGGAATTTTACATCTTGTTTTAGCGGATTTTTTTTGGATGATAGGTTATGGAACATGGATGCTTAGGAATGTTTTTCAGAAAAAAACAAATAATGAACCACCTAATATTTTGGCAGATTTTTTTCTTAATAGTAGTTTTTGTAATGTAATAAAGTGTTGTCGTTTTAGATGGAGTTTGCGTAGTGAAAAAGTTTGATTTGATCTATGTTGAAGGGCCAGGCGATTTGGTTGAATCGTTTAGGCGTTGGAATTACAAAGAAGATGTGATTAGTGAAACATCTAAAACATTTAGTGGGCAGTTTTTTGATTTTTGTAAATCAAAAAAATTGAAAACCTATGCAATTTCTTATTGTAATGATGTTAAGCAAGAAGAGGCAGGTGATTTTTTTGTTGAAAATAGACCCAAACTAGGTTTCGAAAGTGGGGCGCTTTATCATATTGCGCAGATTTTATATGGTCTGTGGATTGTTGGTCTTGTCATACGCTATCGCCCTAAATACTTAAGTTTAACTTCTGGCGTTACATACTGGCTAGTTTTAGCACCAGTAAAGTTGTTAGGGGTTAAAATAATACCTCAACTACATAACACATTATGGCCAAAAGGGTATCCTCCAGTAAGCAGGTTTAAGCGAATTTTATTAGCGTGTGATGGGCTTTTTTTTCGTTACTTCTCAACGGTAACATTATGTGTTTCACCTGAAATAAAGCGTCAAATTGAGTCTATATCTACGTTGGTAAATAGACCAGTTTTTATATTCATTGCGCAGTTTTACCGTGAAGATTTTGATAAATTGAGATCTGTAAGGGATGGATGTAGAGAGGGTTTTAAAATAATTTTTGTAGGCCGTGTTGAAAGGAATAAAGGTGTGTTTGATCTTTTAGACATGGCAGAGCAGTTGAAAAATGATGGGGTAACATTTGACGTTTGTGGTGGGGGGGCAGCCTTAGATGAGTTAAAAACAACAACTTATGCTAGAGGTCTAGATGAAATTGTTACTATTCATGGAATGTTAAAACGGCCTCAATTACTTACTGTTTATGATAAAGCTCATGCAGTTATTGTTCCTACAAAAAGTGATTTTTGTGAAGGAATGCCTCAAGTAGTCGCAGAGTCTGTCTTATTAGGTAGGCCTGTCATTACAACGAAATTAAGTAATGCCTTAGACGTAGTAGGTAGCGCTATCGTTGAGGCACAACCAGATAATGTTGAAAGTTATGTTCGAGCAATAAAAGGGTTGTTAAATAATACAGCGCATTATGATTTGCTTTGCCAGAGCTGTGAACCATTAAGAGAACAATTTTTGGATGGCAAAAAAGGATTGGCATTCATTTTGGCGAAAGCTTTAAGGTCGGAATAAAGTGTATTACCTTACTATATGAAAAATAGATCATCTAATGGTGTTGTTATTATCGGGCGAAATGAAAGCAAGCGATTGCCTTTATGTTTTGCATCCACTTCCCTTGCTGATTGTCATAAGGTTTATGTAGACTCTGGCTCTAACGATAACAGTGTTGAGTTAGCTAAAGAGCACCAGCTTGATGTTGTTGAATTGGATTCTAGTCGCCCATTTTCTGCAGCGCGCGCCCGCAATGAGGGTTTTGAGCGCTTGATGCAACTAAACCCTGACATTAAATTTGTACAGTTTATTGATGGTGATTGCACGCTGTTGCCTAATTGGTTAGGTATTGCCACTGAGGCTCTGCTTGCAGATGAACAACGTGGAGCAGTTATTGGGCATTTACAAGAACGCAACATGGACGCATCACCTTACAACAGGTTGTGTGCGTTGGAGTGGCGTTCTGCAGTAGGTGATTTGGATAATTACGGTGCGTTAGGTGGTATCTCAGTTATTCGAGCTTCTGTATTTAAAGAACTTGGCGGTTATAACCCCGAAATCATTGCGGGTGAAGACTCTGAATTCGGTGTGCGCATGGGAACGGCGGGCTATAAAGTAACCAAGTTAGATTGCCCTATGGCAACGCATGATGCCGATATTCATAAATTTAGCCAATGGTGGACACGGGGAGTAAGGGCGGGGCACGCGATTGGGCAACGAGCATTTATTAACGGTAGTGATACACAAGATTGTATAAGAGAAAGGAATAGCACGTTCTTTTGGGGTGGGCTGATTCCTTTTATTATTATTTTATTTTTAATTCCTTCTGGTGGTTATAGTTTATTGCTGTTAGGCGGATATGTTTTGTTATGTTATCGAGTGATGCGTTTTCGTTTAAGGCATGGGGATTCAAAGAAGGATGCGTGGCTTTATGCAAGATTTTTGTTATTGACTAAGTTTGCTAATATGGTGGGGTTATTGAAGTTTTATATTAATAAACTTTATCAGCGTTATGAAATTATTGAATATAAATGATAAGAATGAAGAGTAAAGTATGAATAAAAAGCGCTATAAAGTTGGTTTACTAGGTGCTGGCTATATTATTGATGTGCATGCACGGTCTTTAATTCATCAAGCAGATAAAGAATTACTTGCTGTTTGTGACTTATCAAAGGAGAAGGCACAGAAAGCAGCGGACATATATAATATCCCTCATGTTTTTGATTCTCTGGATGAGATGTTAAAGCTAAATTTAGATGTTATTCATGTGTTATTGCCACCAGATATTCATGCTGGTGTATCAGAAAAAATTATCAGTAGTGGCTGCCATGTCTTTTTAGAAAAACCAATGGGAACAGGCGAAGCTGAGTGCCAGTTACTAGTGGATCTGGCGGCAACACATAATGTAAAAATAGGTGTTAATCATAATTTTGCACACCTTTGTTCATATCAAAAAATGCGTGATGATGTTATTAGTGGCATGATCGGAAAACTTGATCATATTAGTCTTAATTGGATGTTTCCTTTGCCGCAAATTCAGTTTGGTCCGTTCAATATTTGGATGTTACAAAAACCTGAAAACTTAATTTATGAGTTGGGCCCCCATCTTATTGCATTTTTGGTTGATTTAGTGGGTGTGCCAGATAAGTTAAAGGTAAGTGTATCTTTGCCAAAAAAATTGCCGAGCGGTAACTGGATATATAGGCGCTGGCATGTATATGGAAATTGCGGTGATGTAACATTTGATTTAAATTTATCGGTTATTCCTGGTTATACTGACCGCAGAATTAGCATAAGAGGTCATGCAGCTACAGCGACGTGTTTATTCGACCGTGATATTTATTACCGCGATGAACCGAGTGGGGCAGGCATTCTATTTGATAATTTTATTACTACAAAGAATATAGCAATACAGCTAGCTTTGAACGCAGGAGGTAATATATTTAAAGCTATTAAAGGGACGTTACTAAAATCTCCTAATGCGAACCCATTTGCTGAGTCTGTTAATACTAGCATCCTGTCTTTTTATCAATGCTTAGAGGAAGTGAAGGGGACGTTCAGCGATGGGGCGTTTGGGGTTAAAGTTATTTCTGTATGCGATAGTATTGCATCGAATGCAGAGTTTGATAAGAGCGATGAATTAACACCCTGTCAGGTTTTAGACCCAATGGTGCCGCCAACCGTATTGGTATTGGGAGGGACGGGGTTTATTGGCCGTTACCTTGTTAAAGAATTAGTTGAAAAAGGGCTCGGTGTGCGTGTTGTTACACGAGGTATGGGGGCTGCAAATATTGCGTTGAATGATTTGCCTGTTGAGTTAATACAAGGAGATATGGCGAGTGCTGATTTTATGGATAAGGCACTAGAAGGAATTAATGTTGTCTACCATCTAGCTAAAGCAGAAGGTGATAATTGGTCAGATTATTATCAAAATGATGTTCTTGTCACAAAAAATATTGCGGAACGATCTTTAGTGAAAGGTGTTGATCGTTTTATATACACAGGTACTATTGATTCATATTATTCAGCTAACCCTAATGAGACGATTACAGGTGATACGCCTTTGGATTCTAAAATAAACAGTCGCAATCATTACGCACGCTCTAAAGCGACCTGCGAAGCATTGCTTATGGAAATGTATCGAGAGAAGGGTTTGCCTGTGGTTATATTCCGGCCAGGTATTGTTATTGGTAAAGGCTGTCCGCCAGCACATTGGGGAGTCGGTATGTTTCAATCTGAAACACGTATGCAATTTTGGGGTGATGGCCTTAATAAACTACCGTTTGTACTGGTTGAAGATGTTGCAAGTGCTCTAGCAAAGGGGCTAAACAAAGAAGGATTGGAGGGGGAGATTTTCTTGTTAACTGATGTGCCTTTGCTAAGCGCTAAAGAGTATGTGGATACGGTTTCTAAAGCCGTTGGTACCAAAATTCGTTCGGAAAAATCGTCTATTTTCAAATATTATTTCATAGACCTGTTAAAAGAATTGGCTAAACATACTATCAGGCACCCAAATAAAAGGTTGCCGAGTTATAGGGACTGGGCATCAAGAAGCCATCAGGCACATTACGATAACACTAAAACTGTGAATAAATTAGACTGGGCACCAGTGGCTAATAAGGAAGCACTTATTGAATCAGGGATTTTGTCTGCAGTGAAGGACTACTATGGGTGATGAATGTTTATAATAATAGGAGTTTCTTAGGTGGAAGTGTCTTCAAGGGAGCCAGATTGGGCTCGAGAAAAAAAGCAAGTTTTCTCATGGTCTCCCTCACGCTCGTTATTAGCAAGTATTCGCTGTTATCAATCAGCTGAAAGAAAATGCGCAATACTTAGAGGAATGATTAAGCTCAGTTGTGTGCTGAAACATCGCTTTTGGAGTGTTGTTACTGGAGCGGATATTCCTTTAAACTGTACGATAGGTGGGGGGTTGTTATTACCCCATCCTAATGGGGTTGTCATTCACCCGGAAGCAATAATTGGGCCTAATTGTTTAATATTTCAACAAGTAACTATTGGTTCTGTTGAAGGGTCAAGGGCACCTATTATAGGTGGACATGTTGATATTGGAGCAGGTGCTAAAATTCTTGGAACAGTTAATCTTGGTGACAATGTTTTAATTGGGGCTAACTCTGTTGTATTAAATGATATAAAAGACGATGTAACAGTGGTCGGTATTCCCGCTAAAGAAACCTAATGATAATGTTAGCCATTTGATAGTTTTTTCAAAGAAGTTCAGGCTTTTGTTTGTGTTGATCATGCATTAATTAATCAACAACTTACTGCTAGCGTTTCTCCTTCAATGTTATGTATTTAGTATAAACTGACTGAACCCTATAGGCTTTAGTCGAGCAATAAATAAATTTAACTCACCGATATTAGAGATATTATGAAACGTAAAATATTGTATGCTTGCTCTGGCCCAGCCAACTTAGTAAGAACATATGACTATTGGTTGCAAGGGACAAGTGACCCGAATGAGGTCTCAATTACGTTCAGCTCTCAAATATTAGACTATTGTAAAAAAACGAACTCACCTGTTTATATGATCTCAACCTCTGCTGACAAAAAGTTATTGGTTGATAATGATGTAACGATAGAGCATAGAAAGAAAACCAATATCAGTTTTTTGGGTGGGCTCGGTTATCACTTAAGCGAATTAATATATGGTATTGGGCTTTTGATTACCGCGCTACGCTTTAAGGCTGATATTGTCTTGGCTGACTCAGGTGTTACTCATTATTTTATATTATTCTTATTTCGACTTTTCGGTATTAAAGTAATACCTGTTTTACATAACACATTGTGGCCTTCGGGTTTTCCACCTAAAAAACTTAGTCAGAGATGTGTTGATTGGCTAGATAAATGGTTTTTCATATATGGGGCAAATGCTATAACAGGGGTTTCAGACGAGTGCCGTATCCAGGTTGAATCATTAGCTGGGCAGAAAGCGGTGGCAAAGTTTTTTCAATTTAGGGCGCAGTTTGAAGAAGACTTTTTTAGTAAAATACCCGCTGCTCCAGATATAGATAAGAAACCATTTACTATTTTATTCGTCGGGAGAGTTGAGGAGTTTAAGGGAGTCTATGATATTGTTGAGATGGCATCTAAACTAGATGACGCGCACCCCGGAAAATTTCATTGGATGATTTGTGGAACAGGCCCATGTCTTGAGAATTTAAGGGCATTAGTCCAAGAAAAAAAAGCGAACGAATATGTATCGCTAAAAGGCTGGGTTAGTCTTACAGAGTTATCTAAGATTTATACTCAAACTCATTTAGCAATAGTCCCTACCACTAGCGGATTTCGAGAAGGTCTTGCCATGACAGCTGCTGAGGCTGTCTTAGCGGGTAGGCCCGTTATAACAAGTGCTGTTGTACCAGCGATGAATGAAATGAAAAATGCTTGTTACCAGGCGGTTACAAATGACGTAGACAGTTATGTCAAAGGGATTAATGAGATAGCATCTGATCGTACACTGTATGAAAGCTTAAGAGCCTCTTGTCAGACTGAAAGTAAACAGTTTATAGATAGAAAAAAGGGGTTGACTGCAGTTCTTGATAACGTAATTCAATTTTGTTTTACAAAATAGCTTAATATGCTGGTATAAGTGATATTAATTGAGTTCGCTAAGAGTCATACATGTTGTGCATAAATAGCGAAAATAATGGATGATTGATTAAATGACGTTTGACGTAAACATTAGAAAGAAAGAGCACTTTGCAAGATTTAATGGAATTTAAGAGTTTTCGATGTCATCTTGCTGTTATTGGCTTAGGGTATGTAGGCTTACCCTTAGCTGTCGAATTTGGAAAAAAGCTTCCTACAGTTGGTTATGATACTAATTCAAGTCGCATTAGTGAGTTGAAGTTAGGTCAGGATATTACACTTGAGACCACTCAGGATGAAATAACTAAAGCAGTTCTGCTTAAATTTACCAACGAAGCCTCTGAGCTTAAACAGTGTAATATTTATATTGTTACTGTGCCAACCCCCGTAGACGCTTGTAAAAGCCCCAATTTATCACATGTTATTTCAGCAACTCATTTGGTGGCGCAAAATTTAAAACAAGGTGATATCGTTATTTATGAGTCAACAGTTTATCCTGGGGCAACCGAAGAGGTATGTGTGCCTATTCTTGAGCAAGTATCGGGCTTACGCTTTAATGTTGATTTTTACTGTGGTTACAGTCCCGAACGAATCAATCCCGGTGATAAAACAAGACGTTTAACCAATATACTTAAAGTGACATCGGGTTCAACCCCCGCTATAGCCACGATGGTGGATGAATTGTATCAATCTATTATTACGGCCGGCACACATAAGGCGAGTAGCATTAAAGTAGCAGAAGCCGCAAAGGTGATTGAAAATACCCAACGTGATATTAACATTGCCTTAGTCAATGAACTGGCATTGATTTTTAATCGCGCAGATATTGATACAGAAGAAGTGTTAGAAGCAGCAGGTACTAAGTGGAACTTTTTGCCCTTTAGGCCGGGTTTAGTAGGTGGCCACTGTATTGGAGTGGATCCGTATTATCTAGTACATAAGGCTGAAACATTAGGCTACCATCCTCAGCTTATTTCTGCTGGTCGCCGTATTAACGATAATATGGGGCATTTTGTCGTTAGTGAGGTAGTTAAACTGATGGCCAGTAAAAAAGTAAATATTGTTGATTCGAAGATTTTGATGTTAGGCTTAACGTTTAAAGAAAACTGTCCCGACTTAAGAAACACTCGTATTGTAGAAATGATTGATGAGCTAACTAAAACCTATAACGCAAAGGTTGATGTATTTGACCCCTGGGTGGATAAGCAAGAGGCGCAGGTTGTTTATAACTTGAACTTAATAGATCAACCGGCTGCTGGGCAGTATGATGCAATGATAGTTGCAGTCTCGCATGACCAATTCAAAGAACTGGGTATTGAGGGTGTTAAGGCGCTAGGTAAAGACAATCATGTTTTATACGATATTAAGTACTTGTTTCCTTCGGATGGAGTTGATGGCCGCTTATAGAAAAGGTTAGTTGGTCATCTTTTCTTGTCGTATATGTTTTATAAAGGAATATAGAGAAAGCAATGAAGTTAGCTTATTTTACAAACCAATACCCAAAAGTCAGTCACAGTTTTATTCGGCGAGAAATTTTAGCTTTAGAGAAACTAGGGCACGAAGTTGAACGTTTTGCTTTAAAATCTGATGAGGCGGAATTAGTGGATTCGCTTGATGAGCAGGAATTTTCTAAAACTTCGTATGTTCTGTCAGAACCTAAACACCTAATTCTACTTGCCTTTTTTAGAGCTTTTATAAAGCGGCCCTTATGTTTTTTGAAAACGCTTTGCTTGACAGTTAAGTTAGGGATGCGTTCAGACCGGGGTGTACTAAGGAATATGGCCTATTTTGTTGAAAGTTGCGTGTTGCTTAAATGGCAAACGGATAAAAATATTCAACATATTCATGCGCACTTTGGAACCAACTCTACGTCTGTGGTTATGTTGGCATATTTATTAGGCGGTGCTGGCTATAGTTTTACAGTACATGGGCCAGAAGAGTTTGATAAACCAGAATTTATTTCTTTATCGGCAAAAATAAAACATTGTCGCTTTGTTGTTGCGATCAGTTCTTATGGTCGCAGTCAATTGTTTCGTTGGATTCCTTATGAAAATTGGCCAAAAGTGAAAGTAATTCGTTGTGGCTTAGACTCTGCTTTTTTGGAAGGGAGAAATAATGAAGACGCTAATGTAACGAAGCAGTTACTATGCGTGGGTCGTTTATGTGAGCAAAAAGGTCAGCTTTTATTACTAGAATCAATGAAATCTCTTAAAGACTCAGGGGTTGATTGTAAACTTATTTTAGCCGGTGACGGCCCTATGAGGGCAGAAGTTGAAAAACGTATTAAAGAATATAGTCTAACTGATAGAGTTGAAATTACCGGCTGGATTAGTAGCGAGCAAGTTAAGAACTTACTGATTAAATCACGTGGTTTGGTCTTACCGAGTTTTGCTGAGGGTTTACCGGTTGTTATTATGGAAGCATTAGCTCTTTATCGCCCCGTTATATCTACCTATGTTGCAGGTATTCCAGAGTTGGTTAAACACGGCGAGAGTGGGTGGTTGGTTCCTGCAGGAGATGTTACTGAGCTTACTAGTGCGATGCAAGCGTTATTGAATGCTGATAGTGAGTCACTCTTGCGTATGGGCGTACTAGGGCATAATGCCGTAAATTTACAGCATAATATTAAGGAAGAGGCAGAAAAGCTTGGAAGACTCTTTGAGCTGGTGGTTAATTAGCTATGTTGATTGACTTTATAGTTACTGGCATTGCGATAATGCTTGCAATACCGTTGTTGGTTATAGGTTTTGAATTATTAATTACTTTGCTCCAAAAAAAAACAATTGTTAAGGAGAAACTGGCAGCCACATTACAGGGTACTTACAAAATATTGATACCAGCTCATAATGAAGAAAGTATTATAAGTAATACTATTTCTAGTTTGCTGCAACAGTCTATATCACCTGATGCCATACTTGTTGTGGCAGACAATTGCACAGATAATACAGCTAGCGTAGCAAAAGGCTTGGGAGTTACCGTGTTGGAGCGAGTAGATGCTATACAACGTGGCAAGGGCTACGCCCTTGATTATGGGCTTAATTACATAAAAGGGGATAAGGAACCCGATGTAATTATAGTATTAGATGCCGATTGTGAAATGGAGGCTGATAGCTTAGGTAGCTTGATCAGGAGCTGCCTAATAAACAAGTGCCCTGTTCAAGCATTATATTTGATGCGCCCTAACCCTTCGGCATCTCTTAACCAGCGTGTAGCAGGATTCGCTTGGTTAGTGAAAAATAAAATTCGCCCCATTGCTATTAATAAATTAGGTTTGCCAGTCACTTTAACGGGAACCGGCATGGCTTTTCCGTGGGGTGTTATTGCTGAGTTAAATGTTGCTCATGGCAATATTGTGGAGGATATGCAGCTAGGAATTGATTGTACCTTAAGTGGATGTGCACCAATTTTTTGTCAAGAGGCAGTTGTTTATAGTGATTTCCCTGAACAAGTTCAGGCTGAAAAAACACAGCGTACTCGTTGGGAGCATGGGCATTTAGCCACCATTATTCAGCAAGTGCCAATGTTATTTAAAAAAGCAGTTGTCAATAAAGATTGGCGCTTACTTGGTTTGGCATTAGATATAGGTGTGCCACCTTTATCTTTATTGGTGGTGATTTCATTAATATTAGGTAGTTTCTTTTCAATATATTCTTTTGTTACTGAGGTGTATGTACCTTTATTTGTTTTTTTAACGTGTTTTCTTTTTTTTATTGGCTTATTGATAGCCACTTGGTGGCGATATGGGCGTGAATATTTTTCAATTAAGGAGCTGTGTTGTATTCCATTGTATGTGGCTTCTAAGCTTGGCGTATATACATCATTTATTTTTAAACGCCAAAAATCCTGGGTGAAAACATCTAGAAAGGTAAAAGGTGAATAAAGCTCGTTTAATAAGTGAAGTCTTTTGCGTTCTTTGGTTACCCTATGGTTTTGTAAGTAATTTGTATTGCAGTTGAGTATTAAATAGTGGGATATTCTCCTTTGTTTTTATAATTATTATTAACAGTATAAGAGCATAATTTTGCTCTTGGTTTGCAAAGAGTTATTTTTTGCTGTTACTTCTCGCAGCTAAGTGCTAAATCTTTAGATGTTTTCATTTTGCTTTGTTAGCTTGATAAAGTTGAGATGGCATGAAGTGCTAATGGAGACAACTTTTTACGTGGGAATAGCATAATCCAAGGAGGTTATTATGATTATATATGGAAATATCTTTTTATGAGTGTGATGAGTGGGAATGAAAATTCAAGTTCAACACAATATGAATGGGTGAATTATGCCAAAGGCATCGGTATTATTTTGGTGGTATATGGACATGTTGCTAGAGGTGTTTTTCATGCGGGTATAACTGAAAATGAGAGACTTTTTAGGCTTGTTGATACAGTTATTTATTCATTCCATATGCCCTTGTTTTTTTTCTTATCAGGCCTGTTTTTTATTGGCTCATTAAGTAAAAGAGGCGCGAAAGGCTTAGTTCTTAGTAAGTTAGGAACTATTATGTACCCTTATCTCCTTTGGTCACTTATTCAGGGTGGAATTGCATATTCTTTGCAAAGTATTACCAATTTTAAAACCACAGTTGTCGATGTATTAAGTCTCTTTTGGTTGCCTCAGGATCAATTTTGGTTTCTATATGCCTTATTTGTTATTTTTATTTTCTATACTCTTGCTTATAGTTTACTGCAAAGTGTTTTTGCTCTATCTGCACTCGCTCTCTTTCTTTATATATTTAAAGGTGATTTACATGTTAGTTGGCCAGTTGCTAATGCGGCTATAAAATTTGGTGTATATTTTTGTGTAGGTATGTTGCTTTCTTATTATAAGGCTATTGGCTTTAAGGTGAGCTATGTATGGGTAATAGTGATCGCAATTGTGTTTACAGTGCTTCAATTTAGCTTCTATAACCAAATTTATACTGGAGATGTTGTCAAATTAACCATGGCTTTTGTTGGTATAAGTATGGTGGTATTGTTCTCAAAGGTTTTTGGAGAGCGTTTTAATTTATTGAGTTTACTGGGGCGTTGTTCGCTGGAGATATATCTGGTTCATATACTTTTTGCCAGTGGTTTTAGAATTATCATGCAGAATTTGTTTGGTATTGAGAGTAGTGCTTTTCACTTGGTTTTTGGTACCTTAGTTGGTGTTTTTGTATCCCTTTTTTTTACTGAAGTTATAAAAAGACTGAAATTGAATTTTTTATTCGCTATGCCGAAGTATGGCATTAACCAAAATAAGACTTAAGTGATTTGAACATAAACATGATAATAGGTAGAAACACATGGTCAATTTTAGGCTTACCATTTGATGCTGTTGATTTAAAGCGTTCACTTGCCTTAATCGAACAAGCAATAGAGCAAAACACTCACTGCTTTCTTTCTACACCTAACCTTAACTTTGCTATCGCGGCTCAATCTGATACGGCGTTTTTTAATTCAGTGGCCGATAGTGACTTAAGTGTGGTTGATGGGATGCCTTTGGTTTGGGTGGCAAAATTACTCGGTGTGCCTATCAAGGAGCGAGTTGCAGGGTCTACGTTGTTTGATGAGCTATCTTGTCGCCCTCGTGATAAGAAAATACGAGTTTATTTTTTTGGTGGGCAGCAGGGTGTAGCCGAGCGAGCGCATACGCGACTGAATGAAACCAGCGTGGGCATGCAGAGTTGCGGTTTTTATGATCCTGGGTTTGTGCCTATTGAGCAGATGAGTGACACGAAGATTTTGGATGCAATAAACGGAGCTAGACCAGATTTTATTGTGGTGGCTTTAGGTGCTAAGAAAGGGCAAGCTTGGATTCAAAAGAACCGAGGGTATTTGAGTGCGCCGGTTATTAGCCATTTAGGTGCAGTGATTAATTTTGTAGCAGGGGATATTCAGCGTGCCCCAGAGCGCTGGCAAAGGTTTGGCATGGAGTGGTTGTGGCGTATTAAGCAGGAAACCAGTTTGTGGAAACGGTATTCTTATGATGGTTTAATGTTTCTAGAGCTATTAGTAATGAAGGCTTTTCCACTGGCAGTCTATGATCGGTTTCTTAAACATTCAGCGTGTTTTAGTGAAATATGTGATGTTAGCCAGTCACAAAATATTGATGGGTATGTCGAATTAAAAGGTAGTTTTAATGTTTTAACATTAGAATTGGTGAAGACTGTTTTTTCGTCTATACTCAATGAGGAAAAAGGGTCAGTGACAATCGATTGTTGTAAGCTGTCTTATATTGATTCTGCAATTATTGCCACTCTTATGCTTTTTCAAACGTATTTGAAAAAACAAGGCAGAAGTTTAAAAATCATTAATTTGTCAAAGCGAATCAACACCTTGTTTAAACTTAATAATGTCTGGCATCGCTTTAATATTGAACATTAAGCTTTAGGGTAACTAAATCAAAGGGAGAAGTTGATTGATAAGTAAAAAACATACAGGGTTGTTATTGCTAGCATTGTGCGTAGCTATATGGGCGTATTGGAATGGTTTGTCAGAAGCCTTTTTTCGCTGGGAAAATCAAGAAGAGTATAGCCATGGCTTTTTAATTCCATTAGTTACCTTATATATACTTTGGGAGAAAAAGGGGC
>OLHF01000088.1_pt1 | contig 26512 bp, 27 predicted proteins | sample 1609471 | NCBI WGS metagenome assembly OLHF01 (sample SAMN05416858, study PRJEB24817) | seawater metagenome | isolation source: Sea water | place: Canada:Atlantic | collected 2013-11 | reverse complement strand
GATTTATAACAAGTCATTAAAGCAGGACAAAAAACAGTTGGCTTTTGCTCCTGCGTCGCTTATTTTAGCCAACAATTTTTTGCCTCTTAATGAGGCGTTATGTGGTTCAAAGGAGTTGGCATTGAAAATCACGTTAGGTTGCGGAATTGAGCTGATATCTTTTGGTGCAACAGAGAATGAAGTTCTATCTATTTTAGGTGATCCTGATAAGGTTTATTTTACTGATAGTGATTGTAAACGACTCCAATATAATGAGCTCTTAATAGAATTATCACTTGAACCAGATAACGAGAATCGTCTTGGTTGGCTTGAGGTACATAATCCTGAAGTAGAGTTGTTTGGTAGCAAAGTGCTCGGAAAGTCATTCGCTGAAATTGATAAGCTTCTTAAAGCTAAATTAGTCGAATCTCCAACAGTAGATGATTATGGTTCTTTTATTTCTGTTAATTATCATGACCAATGGTTAGAGTTACATTTTGAATTTGATAGACTTACTAATATCAATTTTGGTGTTTTATACAGTGAAAATGATACAGTTTTGTGGCCAACCACATAACAAGCCATTCAAGCAGGACTTTTAACAGTTGGTTAGGTTCCGCTTCGCTTCACATTTTAACCAACAATTAAAAGCCTCTTAATGGGGCGTTATGAAGATGGAGCCTATGGAGTACACGGAGAGTATTAAAGAACTAAAGAGTATTGTTGTCTTTTCAGAGGCTCTTTTTAAAGATTTACATACGGAATCAAAGCACGCTTCATATATTACTATGATGGGCTTATTCGCTACATTAATTGAGCATAGTTAGAGCTTTTTAATATTAATGGAGAACAAGTCTTTTAGCTCTACTCAAACTCTTGCTCGAACCGCTTTCGAAGTTTATGTGGATATCCTAAACCTTAAAAAAGATGGTAATTATACTAATTACTTATGGGCAGAATATTACAATAGAGAAAAAGAACTAAACAAGTCTGGCTCTAAAAATAAATTCCTAAAGAAAAAACGTGATGAGTGTTTCAAACTTTATGATGAAAAGTCAGCCTTTGAAGTTTTCACTATTTCGCAAAAGTTTAACTTAGCTAACTTTAAGGCTGAATATAAATCAATTTATTCATTACTATCAGCTCATACACATAGCGGAATATTTTCTCTTTTAAATAGAATAATAGAAGATGGAGAAGTAAATAAGTTAAGTCAGCAAGGGTTGTTTAAAAGTAAGCCTAGTGAAGTAGAGATTTTATCAATTCCGTTGGTATGCAATTGTTTATTAGATGCATGTGAAATTGTGGCTAAAGGTCACGACTCTGAAGCCCTTGATTTCGTAAACAAGCTTAGAAATATACTTCTCAGTAGATCTTCATAACAAGAATTTAAAGCGGGACTGCTAACAGCTTGCTCGGTTTCGCTTCGCTACACAATTTAAGCAAACTATTATCAGCCCCTTAAATGGGCGTTATGTGATTACGGAGTTACGATGGGACAGTCTGCATCTGAAGCCGCTATATTTTATAGAGATGTAGCGAAAAATGGAAAACTATGGACTTGCAGAGATGCCGCAGGGAATCCAGCTCCATTAAAATCAAATGGTCAAAGATCAATGCTATTTTGGTCAAGTTTATCTAGGGTCGAGAAAATTATAAAAACTGTTCCTGATTATGCAGTCTTTGAACCTGAAGAATTGAGTTAGGATGACTTTGTAAAAACATGGGCTCCTGACTTAACTGAACATGATCTCCTTATTGGCGTAAACTGGAGTGGCAAAACGGCAACTGGTTACGACCTTGAAGCTAAAGATGTAATTGTAAATATAAGTCATCACCTAGAGTAAATCACATAACAAGCAATTCAAGCAGGACAAAAAACAGTTGGTTTTGCTCCTGCGTCGCTTATTTTAACCAACTATTATTTGCCTCTTAGTGAGGCGTTATAAATACAAGGACGGTTCGATGAAAACTCTCAGCATAATATTGTACAAAAGATATTTGTCTCGATTTAGTAGGTAACTATGAAAAGGCAGTTAAAGACTCTATAACGTCTCAGTTAAGAGGTTAGTATTTATAACAAGCAATTCAACAGGACTAAAAACAGCGGGCTGTTCGCTTCGCTTCATTTTAGCCCACTATTTTTTGCCCATTAATTGGGCGTTATGTACCGCCTTCTATTTAAGGTAAATTCTTTTATAAGTTTGGTGGTTTCAGGTTGGTTTTGTGTTTGTAGCTTTTGAGTTTTCGCCAAGCAAAGTAGGGCAAGTCAATTTAACAGTTTTTAAGCTGTCTCAAAGTTACAGGTTTGGTGTTAATTAGGCGGTAGGTATTTTTGTTTTCTTCCGTTTATCTATTAACTTTTAATGTTATTTTTTAGTGTGAAGTTCATAAGTAACAAATACATAACAAGCAATTAAACAGGGACAAAAAACAGCGGGCTGTTCGCTTCGCTCCATTTTAGCCCACTATTTTTTACCCATTAATTGGGCGTTATGTTTCAAGGAGCGATATGGGTAAATTTTCTAGTTTAGTATTTCTTATCATGTTTTCGTTGTCTTGCTTTTCGACTGAATATCAAAAAGTAACATATAATAAATCACATATTAAAATTGTCGAGTCTGGTTTTAAGTCTTTTAAATTAGTATTTCAAAATGCTAGTGACAGTGAAAAAAATTCATTATTATTTTGTCTAGAGCGTTTTGTTAATCCTTATTACAGTAACTCAATTACATATGAAAAAGAGCTATATGACTGGCTTGTTAAAATGCTTAGCAGCAAAGAATCTGTGGCAGTAAAAGAGAATTCTCTTGATTTACTTACTTGGGATTCAAATAGACGAGCAATTGAATGTGAAATATTAAAAGATGGTAAGCTTTTGTGTCCTAAAGGTGCAATTTGAAACATAACAAGAAATTAAACAAGGACAAAAACAGTTGGCTTTTTGTTCACTACGTTCACCTATTTTAACCAACCATTTTTTGCCTGTTAATTAGGCGTTATACGTATTTAAGGTTTGGTGCGACGGAATGATACTAAAGAAACTTTCACTTTTTCTACTTTTAATCACATCCCTATTTGGCTGCAATGAAGCTACTGTGGAAAATCAATATCCAAACCTTAAGGATTTAGCGGTCAACTTAGATACTATCCCTGCAATTCTGAAAGAAGTTGCAGATAGTGGCAAGCAAGGTGTTTTCGCTACATTTGCAATTGAACATAATAATGACTTCATTAATATTCAGTTTTCGTATGAAGATGGGCGAGTCGGACTAGATTGGGTTTTACTTGGGGATGCAAATATCCAAGATAGGGATAAATTTGAAGAGTATTTAAATTCTCATGGCATTAAATTTAAAAGCAAAACACTAAATAATGTTAGTTATCTTAGAGTTACTCAAGGCGATTTAGCTCAGATTTGTATAGATGTATTAGTAAATCTATACGGTATTAAAAAAGAAGACCTCTTTGATGTTTATTATCAGGGGGTTAACCTAGAAAAATACGCATAACAAGTCACTCAAAAGGACAAATAACAGTTGGTTTTTGCTCCTTCGTCGCTTATTTTAACCAACTATTATTTGCCTCTTAGTGAGGCGTTATGTTTATTGATTTGTATATTAGTAAGTTTTCAGGCTAACTTAAAAACCAACAAAGTGTCAGTATTTTTTACGATTAACGATTAGGTTGACTTAAAGCACTTTGAAATCAATATGATAGGTAGTGGTATATTACTTGCCTACGCAGTAATTAAAAAATAACAATTTAAAATTGGGAATTTCAATGAAAGCTTTATCTTTACTTATATCACTATATTTTTTAGTTTTTTCTGCATTTTCGTCGGCAGCATTAATTCATAGTGTTAATCTAAATTCGACTGATGAAGGAATGAATCAAATTTTTGATAAACTTACGTTTAATTTAAATGTTGGGGAAATAGATCCTTTCATGGGAAATATTGCTCAGTATGAATTTTCTGAAAACGATATTGGGAACTCTATATTTTTCAATAGCGGAGAATCCTTTCGTGTTGCGACTGACTTTTTAACTAATGGTGTTGATGACGAGCTTAGTTGGTTTCTGCTTGCACCTGCAGGTGGTCTTGGAAGTATATCCACTGAGTCCGAATTTTTATTTGATGGCTTAGGCAATCAAGTTGATTTTTTCGGTACAAATATTTCGGCTTTTGAACTAATTATAAATAATACGTATTTTATATCTCCGGGGGATAATCTTAATAGTGATGATATTTGGACTAATTATGGTTATGATTTAACGCTCAACATTCATGGTGCCACCGCTGTTCCTGAACCATCTACATATCTTTTATTTTTGATTGCACTAATTCTTACAGTAATGGTTCGTAATAATAAAAATAGATTATTACGCTAGTCACACTTCAACCAAAGAATCCTGTAAATAAACATAACAAGAAATTAAGTAAGGACTAAAAACAGGGGGCTGTTCGCTTCGCTCCATTTTATTCCACAATGTTTAGCCCGTTAATATGGGCGTTATGTGTCATTGGAGTTTTGAGTATGAATAACGAAGAAACATTAACTGGTAGTTGTTTGTGTGGTGAATGCAAATATTCAATTACCTCGGAATTAATGCACTTTTTTCAATGTCACTGTGTTCAGTGCCGTAAAACCACTGCTTCCACATTCGCTGCTAACATAATTGCAGCCCCCACCGACATAAATTGGTTTTCTGGTGCAGACAATATAAAGCGATTTGATTACCCTGGACGAAGGTTTACACAAGTGTTTTGTAATACATGCGGTTCAGGATTGCCTTTTCTTGATGAAGTTGGCGAAATGTTATTTATCCCAACAGGAACTTTAGATGATGTTCCGAGTATAAAACCAGAAGCCAATATATTTTGGGGTGAAAGAGCTGAGTGGTGTGAACATGGAATGCAAGCACCGAGGCAAAGGAGTTTTGATGACACTTAATATGTAATAAACCTTAGTATCAACTTGAAGTGCAACAAAAGTAATTATTCATAAAAGCATTCCTGTGGTGTTTTATAGCCCAGTCGTTTTCTTGGTCTTGTATTTAATTTTGCGGCAATGGCATTACATCGTTGCTGAGTTAAGCCTTCCATCGATGTTCCTTTAATCAAATGTTGTCTTATCAAACATTGGTATTTTCATTCGTACCATGCTCCCAAGAGTGATGTGGGTTGGCAAAGTAATAAGGACAGTTAGTTGCTTCTTCAACGTTCTTATATTGATGAAATCCAATGCCGATATCTGAAGTGATAGTTTTAAATTCCCCGGGCATTGTACTCATTTGCTTTATCGTTCGCTTATTGATTGATTTAGTTGTTCTATCGTTTAACTGGCCGCCAGCTTTACGTGTTTCTACTTCGCTAGGCCGGTCAGCTTTTGGGTTACATTGAATGGCTGAAATCATTGCCATGTACATGGCCGTATTTATTTGTGAACGTCCCCCACGTATCATTCGTTTACCTTTATATGAGTCACTTTCAGGATTAAAAGGAGCTACGCCGACCAAGGATGTCGCTTCCTTATTTTTGATTCGACACTCTTCACATTGTTCAATCAATTTAGCCATTTTACTGTCAATTTTCGTTAGCTGATTAATAATGACGGTAAGCATAGAGTTTATGGTACTTTCTAGTGATTTAGTGAATATTTGAAGGCGATTCTTTTCCACGGTTTGCATTTATGTTAACTGACACCTCTGAATAATAAGTCACTCATTATTCTAATCATATACGACTTAAGTTTTGACAGGGGAGGTTTTAGGTCTTCGCTTATAGTAGGCAATTGGCATTGAAAAATTCGATGTGACATGTGGGATCAATATGAGACAACCTGCTAATATTTCATAGCAATAGAGGCAATCCTTGAAAGTAGAGGTGTGACTTTGGAGTCTGAAAAAAGTATTGTGATCACAGGAATAAAAATTTCAAAATTGATTTTAGATTTTTCTACTTTATTTTTGAAATAGGACTTTGAGCGACATGGCAAAAGATCATTTGGCCGAAAAACTAGTTTATCAGCACCTTACAAGAATTGAAAAATTTTACATAAAAGTTTTTCAATAATTTATTTAAAATTTTATAAAAGAAAAATCAGCTCTTGAGCCCGTTTTAGCAAACGATAACATTCAAGAGCTGCAAGCAATTATTGTTGTAACATTGCCATACGGCTTTGATCGACTAAGCGTAGCTCACTTAGTTGAAACGGGGGATGTACTTGTAATATTTTTAATAATTGCGTATCAAAATTTAAGTTTACTTGTTGTTGTCCTGGTTGTAAGTAATGAGCTGAACGACTCAGCATAACTTGCTGCGCTTTACCTTGTTTATTGGTACCTGAAACAATTGCGCTAAGCTCATAACGGCCTTCGCTAGCAATATCTAATTCAACCATGGCATGAGTTAAATTAACAACAGTTTTACCAGTCATTTTTGCGGTTGGCGTTGCAATAGCAAAAGCGACCTTACCGTTACGATTGATTTTTAAACCATTATCATTACCTTGTGATGCAATATGTAATTCATAAAGTTCTCCGTAATTTTCATGAGCACTCATTTCAGGAAGCTTGATATTGTACTTACCGTTTAGCTCGCGGTAATTTACCGGCAAAATGTCACCTGTAGGTGTTTTTATGTGAGCTTTATGCTTACTGTTTGTCAACTTTCCTTTGCTATTGTTAATCGACATATCAAGCGTTATATGCTGTTTAGCGACTAATGTTTGGCTGGGAATAGACAGTGTTAGCTTATGCTCAGAGCCTTTTTCTTTTACATTTACTAAGTAACGTTCCTCACTATTTAGTGCCTGATTTACTTTAAGTTTGAACTCACCACTGCCAACTCGTTGCTCAAGTTTAACAGCGCTACTATTTGGGAAGATATTAGCGGTGGCAAATTGCTCCTGTGATACTTTCTGACTAAATGCTTTATCCAGTTTTTGTTTGCCTTTAGACAGCTCAATCTTTTCAGGGTCAATAGCAATACTTTTAACATGTGCTGGATTTTTACTTGCTTTGCCTGACAAGCGAATAAGAGCACCAGGTTTAGTGATAGCTAAGGCAATACCTGAGTTCAGTTGTTTTCCTGTTACTTCTAGCCAATACTCATCACTGATACTGGTATAAGGCTTAACGGCAAATGACAAAGTACTGGCTTGCGCTAGCGGTTGACTAAAGTGGAGAGATTTTTTTTCTATTTTATGATGCGGTGCACTGATAGCAACAAGCTCGGTGTTATTTGTTTTTATTCGCTTAGCAGCTATCAAAGGTGTTGTTTTTGCTGCAAATGAACTGCTAAGTGATAATGTGCTTGCGTTTATACTGGTACTTATTGACAGGCTAATGCAAGCGCTCAGCAAACTGATTTTTTTAATTTTATTCATGAGTTGCTCCTTAAATGTCATTTTTGATGATAGTGTCTAGATTGAAGCAATCTCGACGACTTTGATGGTGACTTAATGGTTCACTGCCTTGGGTTTTTTCTTTATCTTTAAACCAAACCGTACCTGCACCACTTTGAGAGCTACACTCTAAGAAGCCATCTGAGCATGAATCTAACCAGTTTTGTGTTGTTTCTAGCGCTACTTGGTACTGGTAACCGCCACAATAACTGTCACTATCCCAAATCGCAGAATCTACATCTGAGCCAACAACGGCTTTAAATGTGCTAGGTAAAGTAGGGCGTCCACTAGTACCAGACAACCAATTATCATTGTAATAGGCCATCCAACTCACTTGCTGTTGCTTTACAGCATCAGAGTTATAACCTAACAACCAGCCTAATGTACTTTCAAAGATATTACCTTGAGTCGCAGCGTCAGCTAAGGGGGTACCTAAACTAGAAGGTGCTAAGGCAATAACTTTGCTGGTAGTGTTGATTATGCTCGGATAACGAGAATCATATGTGGGGTTTGACAAGATCCAGCGCACGACATTACCGCCATTGGAATGGGTAAGTAACACTAAGCTGGTAATATTTTCGTTAGCTATAAAACTATTTAATTGCTTTGCTAGGCATCCTGCAGCGGCTTCAACCCACATAAATTGGTCAAAGTCACAATTGATCACCGTATATTTACTACTGTTAGGTAAGCCTTGTCGAACTGAATTAACAAAATCACCACTCCAATAATCATTGTAAGCGTCAGTTTGTTGTCCTGTGCCATGTATAAAGGCGATACCCTGATTAGCACTCGCCATTAGTGCGAAAGAGCTCAATACTATGGCTGTCATTATTTTTTTCATAGTAATTCCTGTTTTAATATTAATTATGTATTGTTGAGCAGATGAAAGGTCTAACCTCTTACCTGTTCAAGCAAGAGTATTGATAGTAAAAAAAATATTGGCAAGTCAATAAAACGACAAAAATTCATACATTTCAGACGTCATTTTAATTACTGTATTAAGTAGATATTCTAATTATTCCAAGGTATCTAAGAATAGGGAATAGTTTGTTGTAAATAGGATTTTCGTGGTGTTTTAAACGAGAACAAAAAATTCAGGAATTACTGATTTTAAACTGCACTAAAGCATTTCAAACGAAGAAAAGTAAAGTATTGGGGGACTTTAATGGTAGTCAATTTCGATGAGTTGAACTCAGTTGGTGCAATAATAATTGTTTAGTACATGATAGCTAAGTGAAATCATGATAATCAATTGAAGCAAAGTTTTTAACCCTTAGAAAACTTATGATATTTGTTTGCCTAAAAAAGAAAACGGCCCTCTTGAGGGCCGTTTTAATAGTAAAACCGACTACTTCATCTAATTTACAAAATGAAGTAGTGCAATAAAGATTTTATTTTACCTTAAAAATTAAACAACGAATTAAAACGCAGCGTTGTTTGGTGTTCTTGGGAATGGGATCACGTCACGAACATTTTGCATACCAGTTGCATAAGCAACTAAACGTTCAAAACCTAAACCAAAACCAGAATGAGGAACGGTGCCGTAACGACGCAAATCACGATACCAGCTGTAGTCAGCCGGATCTAAATTCATTTCAGCTAAACGCTTATCTAAAACATCTAAACGCTCTTCACGTTGGCTACCACCGATGATTTCGCCAATGCCCGGTGCTAAAATATCCATTGCAGCAACCGTTTTACCGTCATCATTTAGGCGCATGTAGAACGATTTAATATCTTTCGGGTAGTTTTGTAAAACTACTGGACCATTAAAATGTTCTTCAGCTAAGTAACGTTCGTGCTCAGAGTTTAAATCTACGCCCCAAGCCACTTTGTTTTCAAACTTCTTGCCACAGTTTTCTAAAATAGTAATCGCGTCAGTGTAATCTAAACGCACAAAGTCGTTATTAATCACTGAATTTAAACGATCAACAACGGTTTTATCTACACGTTGTTGGAAGAAAGCCATATCGTCAGCACGTTCATCAAGTACCGCTTGGAAAACATACTTAAGCATTTCTTCTGCAAGGTCTGCAGCATCAGCTAAATCGGCAAAAGCAATTTCTGGCTCGATCATCCAAAACTCAGCTAAATGGCGCGTTGTATTTGAATTCTCAGCGCGGAATGTTGGGCCAAAAGTATAAACTTTAGAAAGGGCACAACAATAAGTTTCAACGTTCAACTGACCTGAAACCGTTAAGAATGTTTCTTTACCGAAAAAGTCTTGGTCGTAATCAACTTTGCCTTGATCATTTAATGGCAAGTTTTCCATATCAAGTGTACTGACGCGGAACATTTCGCCTGCGCCTTCACAGTCACTACCGGTAATTAATGGTGTGCTGATCCAAAAGTAACCTTTGCTATGTAAGAAACGGTGTACTGCTTGTGCCAAAGTATTACGAACACGTGTTACTGCGCCGCCAATATTAGTGCGCGGACGTAAATGTGCTTGTTCACGTAAAAATTCTATACTGTGACGCTTAGCTGCCATAGGATAAGTATCAGGGTCTTCGACTAAACCTAATACTTCAACTTGTTCTGCTTGCAGTTCAAACGATTGACCTTTACCAGGAGACTCAACCAAAATGCCGGTAACTTTTACCGCTGCACCCGTAGTAAGCTTTAATACATCAGTCTGATAATTATCTAAATTACTCGGAGCAATTGCTTGAATAGCATCGAAACATGAACCGTCATGTATAGCTAAAAATGAAATACCGGCTTTTGAATCGCGACGTGTTCGGATCCAACCGTGGATAGTAATTGATTCATTAACAGGGTATTTTCCTGCCAAGATATCAGTAATTGCAATGACTGACATTTACAAACCTCTTTTCTGTCAAAATGTGCTCAGTTTTTAAGGATTGATATGTTACCTTGCTTATAGGGTTTAACAAGTAAAAGTTGTTAAATCCGGTCTATATAAAACGAAAAGTTGAAAATTAGCTTAAAAAGGCAGTGTGATGTATGAATATACTGAAAAAAGAGCGAAGAAATGCGGCTGATATATGGACATATATAGTTAGAACATTGGCAATTATTGGTTGGGGCTTGTTTGCGTTTGCGCTAATAATGTCATATTTTGCAGCCCCTGACGTTGATTACGGCTATTTGCGCTTTCGTGATATTGAAATTAGAAAGTTTTGGCTAACCCCATTAACGGGTTACCTTTATATTGTTTTATGGTTAAGTGCGTTGAGTAGTTATTTTTGTTTAATTTTAGATAACTATCGTAGTCGACGTAAAAGCGATGGTACGCATTTCAATATATTACTATTGCTCGTTATTACCATCGCCTGGGTAAGCTTTATCTTGGTGCAAATATCTGAAGCTAAAGTTGGCTAATTACACACTAATCATTTTTAAAGCAGGCATCGTCATTAAGTACATTGCTAATGGCGTTTATCAAAAGCATTAGCTCTTCAGTTTTGCTGACAAATGGCGGCATAATGTAAATTAGCTTGCCAAAAGGGCGGATCCAAACACCTAGTTCAACAAAGCGTTTTTGGATCACCGCCATATCAATATTTTGTGTCGCTTCTACCACACCTATACCGCCTAACACTCGTGTGCTTTTCACTCGGCTATGTTGTTTTAGTGGCAGTAACTGTTCTTTAAGTAATAATGCTATGTCGGCTATTTGTTGTTGCCATTGATCACGCTTTAAAATGGCTAAACTAGCATTGGCAACTGCACAAGCTAATGGATTACCCATAAAGGTTGGCCCGTGCATAAAACAACCAGCTTCACCGTCACTAATGGTATTCGCTATTTCGTCAGTACATAAAGTTGCAGCTAGTGTCATATAACCGCCGGTTAATGTTTTTCCTAGACAGATAATGTCTGGACTTACATCAGCCCATTCACAGGCAAATAATTTCCCTGTTCGCCCTAAGCCGGTAGCAATTTCATCGGCTATTAGTAGTACATTATATTCATTGCATAATGAACGGCACGCTTTTAAGTATTCAGGGTGATAAATACGCATACCGCCAGCACCTTGAACTATAGGTTCAATAATAAAAGCTGCTATTTCATGGTGGTGTTGTTTAAATAAATTGGTTAACTCGTCAAGTTCTGAGGCATCCCATTTTTCATCAAAGGCGGCTTTAGGCGCCGGAGCAAATATGTTTTTCATCAAAACAGATTCAAATAATTGATGCATGCCATTGACAGGGTCACAAACCGACATCGCGGCAAACGTATCACCGTGATAACCGTTTTTAACGGTTAATATTTTATGTTTTTCAGCCTTACCTTTGCTATGCCAATACTGTAACGACATTTTTAGCGCCACTTCAACCGCAACTGAGCCGCTATCACTAAGGAAAACATTATTTAAGCCACTTGGTGTTATTTCGATTAGCGTTTTAGATAAATCGACTGCGGGTTGATGAGTTAAGCCGCCAAACATAACATGGGAAAACTTTTCTGTTTGTTTGAGTAAGGCGTTATTTAGTTCCGGATGATTATAACCATGTAAAACCGACCACCATGAAGACATACCATCAACAATTTTTTCGCCACTGGCTAGCGTTATATGAACGCCATTTGCTGACTCTACTAAGTAAGAAGGTAGCGGGTTCGACATGGAGGTATACGGGTGCCAAACGTGATTTTTATCAAATTCGAGTAATTCTGTTTGTTTTTTGTTCATATGTAAGGCTTGGGTAGGTAAATTAGTTGACATCTTGGTGTTGGTGCATAGACTACCCGTTAATATTATTAGATGCAATTTTCAAAACGAGCGAAATACTATGACCCAGCAAACATTAAACCAAAGCGAAATTCGTCACAATTGGCAAGCTCACGAAGTGAAAGCTTTATTTGATATGCCTTTTAATGATTTGATGTTTAAAGCACAAGTTATTCATCGTGAAAACTTCAATCCGAATGAAGTACAAGTTAGTACGTTGTTATCGATTAAAACTGGGGCATGTCCAGAAGATTGTAAATACTGTTCACAAAGTTCTCGTTATAAAACAGATATCGATAAAGAGCGCTTGATGGAGATTGAAAAAGTATTAGAAGCTGCACAGGTAGCTAAAGATCAAGGCTCGACCCGTTTTTGTATGGGCGCTGGCTGGCGTAACCCGAAAGCTCGCGATATGCCACATGTTGTAGAAATGGTAAAAGGCGTAAAAGCCATGGGGTTAGAAACTTGTATGACACTTGGCATGTTATCTTCAGAACAAGCTGATGAATTACAAGATGCTGGGCTTGATTATTACAACCATAACTTAGATACATCGCCAGAGCATTACAACCAAATCATTACTACACGTACTTACCAAGACCGATTAGATACGCTATCAAATGTTAGAAGTTCAGGTATGAAAGTATGTAGTGGCGGTATTGTTGGTTTAGGTGAAGAAAGTAAAGACCGTGCGTCATTGCTCGCTCAATTAGCAAACCTTTCTCCACAGCCGGAAAGTGTACCAATTAACATGTTAGTGAAAATTGAAGGTACACCGTTATCTGATGTTGCAGATTTAGATCATTTTGAATTTATCCGCTGTATTGCCGTAGCACGCATTATGATGCCAAAAAGCCATGTGCGTTTGTCAGCAGGTCGCGACGCAATGAATGAACAAATGCAATCAATGTGCTTTTTAGCGGGTGCCAACTCAATATTCTACGGTTGTAAATTATTAACTACAGGTAACCCTGAAGCTAATAAAGATATGATGTTGTTCAAACGTTTAGGTATTAATACGGAAACTATTGCTAGTTCGGACGAGGATGAGCAACGCCTGAAAACAGCGGTTGTTGATCAGCAAAATAGTGACCTTTTCTATAACGCTGTTAGTTAGCTAACCATGGCGTTTGAGTTTCTAAAGGCCAATATTGAACAGCAAAAAATACGTGCTCGTTACCGAGCACGTCAATGTGTTGCTGAGCAATACGGTCGTGAAGTTACCATTAATAATAAACAGTACTTGAATTTTTCATCGAATGATTATCTAGGTTTAAATCACCATAGTGAGATAAATAAAGCGCTGCAAGAAGGTGCTGACCGTTTCGGCACTTGTGCTAGTGGCTCAACTTTAATCACAGGATACTCTTACGCCCATCAAGCATTAGAAAATGACATCTGTGATTGGCTAAATAAACCTAAGTGCCTATTATTTGCCAGTGGTTTTTCGGCAAACACGGCCATGATGCAAGCGTTAGGCAATAAAGATAGCCATTTATACTTAGATAAACTAAGCCATGCATCTTTAATTGATGGTGCACTCGCCAGTGACGCAAAAGTTAAACGCTTTTTGCATAACGACACCGCGCAACTTTCACGTTTACTTAATAAAAGCCAAACAAACACTTCTATAAAAGAAATTAATAATATTATTGTTTCAGAAGGGGTTTTTAGTATGGATGGTGACCAAGCTAATGTTATAGAATTAGCAACAATTGCCAAGCAGCACCATGCAATGCTTTATTTAGATGACGCACACAGTATTGGCGTGGTTGGTGAAAAGGGCGAAGGTAGTAGTGCGAATGCTGATATAGATGTTGTGATGGCAACGTTTGGTAAAGCGCTAGCAACAAGTGGAGCATTTGTTGCGTGTGATGAAACATTGGCAGATTATTTGATTAATTTTTCACGACACTATATTTATTCTACAGCAATTTCGCCAGCATTGGCTTGGGCAACGAAGAAGAGTATTGAGTTAGCCCAAAAAGAGCACTGGCGACGGATAAAAATTCAAGAATTGAGTCTATTATTAACGTCAAAACTCAGTGATAAAGTAAAATTAATTCAGAGTTCGTCATCAATTCACGCCATTGTAATTGGTGATGAAACTTCAACGTTAGATGTTTGTCAGAAATTACGAGATAAAGGGATTTGGCTAACGGCAATTCGTCCTCCAACTGTCCCTAATAATAGTTCACGGTTACGTGTTACTATAACAGCTAGTCATAAAGATAAGGATATCAATTACCTAGCAAAATGTATTAATGAGGTTGTAAGGTAATGTCCGAAATAAATAATCGGTACAAAATAGCAAGGTCATTTGGCTCGGCTAGTGCTTCTTATGATATATCAGCACGTTTGCAACGCTATTGCGGCAAACATTTAATGCCTTGGTTACCCAATAGAAACGATTTAACCGTTTTAGATTTAGGCTCAGGTACCGGCTTTTTTACCGACCTATTAGCAAGTCGATACCAGCAAGTGATTGGCTTAGATATTTCTAACAAAATGTTAAATTTTGCTAAGGATAATCGTAGTTCTACTATTCAATGGCTTGAAGCTGATGCTTATAAGATCCCTTTAAAAAATAACAGTGTTGATTTTGTTTATTCAAATTTGATGATTCAATGGTGTGATCCGTTAGACCTAGTCATTGATGAAGTAATGAGAGTATTAAAGCCTGGTGGCTTATTCGTATTTAGTACCTTAGTTGATGGCACTTTATTTGAACTTAAATCATCTTGGGCGCAAGTTGATAACGATAAACACGTGATTGATTTTAAACCTGAGCAAGAAGTTCGTTCTTTACTTAATGGTAACGATCGTAAATTACTCAATGATAAAGCAGAAGATATCATTCTAGAGTATGAAAATGTTTTACATCTTGCTCATGAATTAAAAGGATTAGGGGCAAGCCACGTACCTAAAAAGCAAGGCAAAGGCTTAGCAGGCAAAGACAAATGGAAAAGAATGACGACAAGTTATCAAGATTTCCAAGAGCCAAGTGGCATTTATCCAGCAACCTATAAAGTGTTTTCTGGCTTAGTGGTTAAGTTAAGTGATTAGCGTTTAGTTATAGAAATAATGAATAAAGAGAATATTTAAGCATGTTGAAGTTATTTATTACTGCTACGGACACCGATGCAGGGAAAACTTATGCTGCACAAGCATTAGTTAGCGCATTGGTAGCAAAATCTAAAAAAGTAGCGGTTTATAAACCAATATCAGCAGGTTGTGAGCGTGTTAATGGTGCTTTGATAAATGAAGATGCCAAATTATTACAAATACAAGCAAACTGTCAGCAAACAATTGAGCAAGTTAACCCAATAGCGTTTGAACCCGCTATTGCTCCACATATTGCTGCCGCCAAAGAGCAAAGAGAAATTACCCTTACAAGTATTGAGCAAGGTTATGAAGAAGTAGTCAATCTTGGTGCTGATGTTATTATTTGTGAGGGCGCTGGTGGCTGGCGACTACCATTAGGAAACGGAAAATTCCTTTCTGAATTTGTACAAGTAACAAAGCAACAGGTTATTTTAGTGGTTAATATGAAACTAGGCTGCTTAAATCATGCCGTGTTAACTTATCAATCTATAATCTCAGACGGTTTGCTATGCGTTGGCTGGATAGCAAATAGCCAAGAAGATATGCCGTATTTAACAGAAAATATGGCAGAGCTTACTGCTTTATTACCAATTCCTAAATTGGCTGAATTAGATTTCGAGTCTGATATAGCAAAAGCAGCGCAGAAAATAGATATCGCTAAGTTATCTACGCTGTTATAAATATTATATTTTAAAAGCTTACGTTAAAAACGTTTATAACAAGTCACTCAAATCATCTTCTGTGGTGATCGTTGATTTATCACCAGCTTTAAAGATATAACCCGAATTACTGCCGCTGTCACAAGCTAAGCATAGACTATTGTCTGCAAGATCTAATGCTGTGCCTTCAACAATTGCAACAATTGCTGTCTCAGGATTTAAAACCATAAATTCGGCTAAACGTTGTGCACGTGTTTCACCATTGTGGCCCGGAGGATTGTAATCTGTGTAATGAGGGTTAAGTTGAAAGTCGACAAAGTTTAATGCGGTAAAACTTTCTGGCTCAATAATCGGCATGTCATTGGTAGTTCTAATCGATAAGCCTGCAATGTTTGAGCCTGCACTCCAACCAATATACGGCATTCCAGTTGCCACTTTACTTTGTATCGCTGGAATTAAATTCTGTTTATATAACTGATGTAACAAGTGAAAGGTATTACCACCACCTACAGCAATGGCCTTAGCATTAGTAACCGCAGCAACTGGATCTTCATGTTTGTGTATACCGGTAACTTTAACGCCAATTGCATCTAAAGCATTTTGTACCATTTGCGTATAATCGTCATAGTTAACGGTTACACCAGCATAAGGAACAAATAATAATTCAGTAATACCGTTTAATTTAGCTTTAATCATATTTAAAGCATGTTCTAAATATTTTGTATCACCCACTCGTGAACTGCTAAGAAGCAGTAGGTTTGCATTTTTAATGGTCACATTCTTACCTTAGAAGTATTTCGCTATAAGCGTTTATTTTACCTGAAATTTAAGAAACGTTGCGAAATTATTTCGCAAGTTCTGCGATACAAGCACTGGCAATAAACCCTGAACGTGTGCTGTATTGAGATGATTTAGCAACCCGATCATCAATTTTTTTAATCAGTAACTCAGGTAAGGTGACATTAATTTTATGGCTTTTCCCCATGTACGGAATGATATCAAACTCTAATATTGCCCAAATAGCTAAAGGTTGATTTGATAACTGCATGTGTTCTTCTATCGATTTTGCTGGCGGCACTTGCTCACCATACTCCACTAAAATACTTAAATGAGCTGCCATAGCTTCATTAAGTTTAGACAATCCTTCATCCATAGAGAGTGCCTTTACCTGACAACCCGGTAAATCGACAACAGAAAACGTGTAGTAATTTTCTCCATTATTTTTTAGTGCTTGAACAGGGTATTTCATCATTATTACCTCTCATAATATGCTGTAACCACTGTAACCCCTACAACCCCGTAAGTAAACAATATAACAACCCTGGCAACTCCGTTTAATTTGTAGTGACAACCCTGACAACCCTTACACCAACAAAGTGGCAACCCTGATAACTCCAAATGATGTTGGTTGGTAACTATTTACTTACTATTAATGCATTTAAAAATAAAAGAAAGGTAAGGCTGTATAAATTTACTTATACTAATTTTAATGTTATCAATGAATTAAATATCATACTTTTACAGGGGTTGTAGGGGTTGTTAATGATGGGTGGGAAATAATTAGTTTAACTCATAGTGCATGATGATTTACGAAAGGCTTGCTGCTTAAACGGGAGTACTTTGAGCATATTCAACGGCAAGCCGACAATAAAAATAACTTTATCAGTAATGCCTGTTTCATTGATAAGGTATTAATTTTTTACTCATGTTGTAAATAATATAGGGGGTAAATTAGCTGTTAATTTTTCAAACATTGAAGTAAACATAATCGCTAGAATTATTAAGAGGTCGTAATAATGTTTGTTAATGATGCTAGTTGCTAAATTAAATTATGTTTGGCTTTAATTTCACTTTTAATTTTGCTACCAGTAATTTTCAGAACTGAAGTGACCTGGCGAACGTCTTAAGTGCTTTTCAAAGCCAAGTGCTAATAATGCATCACGAGTGTCATGTACCATGTCAGGATTACCACAAAGATAGAAAAAGCTATCATCTTGCGTTGGGTTAATTCCTGCAGCGGTTATTAGTTGTTTATTTTGTAATAGTGCTGGGATCCTGCCTGATAGAGTTTCTGCTATTTTTTCACGTGACACGATAGGTATGTAGATAAGTCGACCAGCGTATTTTTGTTGTAGCTGCTTTATGAAATCCAAATAAACCAACTCTTGTTGAGTTCTAACTGCATGAACCAAAATAACATGCTCGAAACGCTTTTGTGATTCGAGCTCTGATAATATTGATAAAAAGGGGCCAATTGCCGTGCCCGTTGATAACAGCCATAAATCTTTTGCTCTTGCTGGTATTTCATCGAGTGTCATAAAGCCACTTGCTTTCTCACCAACAAAGACTGTATCACCGACCTTTAATGCGGCAAGGTGAGGACTGAGATTACCACTTTCAACATCAATAATTAAAAACTCCATTTCTTGATGGCCTTTGCTGTGATTAGGCGAATTGACAAATGAATAGGCACGTCTAGACCATTCACCATTTGAATCTTTTAAAGCGAGTTTAGTGAATTGTCCCGCAATGTAAGGCTTTATATCGGCTTTTACTCGAATAGAGAACTCATTTTCAGTCCACGATGTAAAACCACAAACAATACCTTTTACAAAGCCTTTTAGATCTTCATTCATTTACGTTACCCCTAGTTAACTATTCGTCATTAGTAGCTTAATAATAGTCGTTAAATACTGTTATCCACTATTTATCAATTTACTCGAAGTAAGGAATATCTTTTAAAAGCCGTATTATTGGAGGACTCTTTATTTTTAACTCATAAGCTAACTATCTTATTGGGTTTCGTTAATCGAAATGATAAGTTATTAATACGTTTAGTTAACAGGATAATAAATATGAAAATATACGGAGATAGCTGTTCAGGTAACTGTTATAAGGTGCAACTTGTTTGCGCCTTGCTAAATTTAGATTACCAATGGATAGATATTAATATTCTAAAGGGTGATACAAAAAACCAAGATTTCTTGAATAAAAACCCTAACGGTAAAATACCACTATTAGAACTTGATGATGGACGATTTATCGTTGAATCAAATGCCATCATTAATTACCTGGCCTTTGATAGTTCGTTATTACCTATAGATCCATTCGACCTTGCGAAAGTACAACAATGGCAGTTTTTTGAACAATATAGCCATGAACCTTATATTGCAGTGGCGCGTTTTATCGCAAAATACCTTGGTTTACCTGAAGATAGACGCGCAGACTATGAGTCTAAACAAGAAGGGGGTTATAAGGCATTAGCGATAATGGAACAGCAATTACAGCAAACATCTTTTTTGATTGGTGAACAATTCACTACTGCTGATATTTCGCTATATGCTTATACCCATGTTGCAGATGAAGGTGGCTTTGATTTAACAAAGTTTCCTAATATTGAACGTTGGTTGAAAAGTATATCGTCTCAGACAAACTATATTGCGATAGATGTATAGTGTATTTTTACGTGACACTTGCTGCTTTATTTAAATTTTTTACCCCAAAAACACTGTGACTCTTTCTGTTAAATAAAGTACTTATATAAGGTAATTAAGGTAATTAAGGTAACTGAATTTCGATAATGAGGCGATACAAACCTATTTTAAAGGAAAATATTCTCTAATTCATCATAGTATGCGTCACAATGACTTAAAGAGTACTTGGGCTTTGATTAAAGAACACCTTTGTAATGTTGATTACAATATAACATATATTCAATCACTTAGTGGTTATGCGTTACTCTTTATTCTTACAACTTATGCTTCTCTACATCATTCAGGTTAATAACATATGCATTCCGGCCAATACCGTGAAACTCTTCATCAGTAAAAACAATATAATCTTCGTTGTAAAAAGTAATTGCTTCTTTTTGTGTCACAATTCCAAGATCAATTCGGTAAACATCACCTGAAAAAAAGTCATCTCCTTGCCAGTTTTCAAATAGCCATATTCTTTGCGAATCTAGGAGCGCAAGTTTTTTTCGGCTAGGACTTAATGCGGCAGAAGTTATCCAACATAGTTTCTCTGCAATTGTACATGTTTTAAAAGTGCTTATTTTTTCGGCATCAAAGTTAGCCGCATGATCACCTATTTTATATAAGCTAGTAATCCCGTTAAAAGGCACGGTTCGATTTTTTGTGAATAGGTATAGGTGTTTTTTATAATAAATAAAAGCTTCCACGTCGAATTCTTTGTCTTCAGCTTTGGGTGGAAAACTTTTATGCTCAGGGTAATTGAATTTTATTATCTCAGCTTGCGTTGTATTCCCTTTAATATCGATAGGGTTTTCTATTTTATATATTGTTAACCATTTTCGTAAGTTTTCGTTATTGCCAAAATCACCGAGAAAAAAGTGCCCAAAGTCATCTTGAGTCATGTCTTCCCAATCAATATTTTTAGCATTAGTAATGGTAATAGTTTTATTAATATTTCCATCTCTGTTGACCTGATAAAGTTTCGGCTTGTCACCTCCATCATTAATAGCCCATAAATTCATGCGCTTATCAAACTCAATACCTGATATTTCAGTTAATTTAGCATCTATAGTGACAAATTTATGCTGATATAACTGATAACTTGTTACAGCAATGATAATACTGGTTGCTATCGCGCTTCCTAGCAATAAACCGGCAATACTTTTCTTCATTCAACATTCCTTGCGCATGTTAATTACAATTACTAGTTTTGAATAAACTACCTTAGTTTATAATATTAAAGACTTTATAGTCGTTTCAATTTGTATTTTTTATAATAACTAGGAATTAAGGATTTGAGTAAATTGTAATTTTTTATTAATAGTGATCAAAAGTTAGAGCCTGCTAGTTAAAACCTATTATGCTTAAAATATATCAAGTTATGTATTCTTGGAGCGCCTATGCAGTTCATCATTATGTCTATCGTTGTTAGTATAGTTTTAGCTTTGCTGTCAGGCTGTCAGTCATCACCTGGTTATGAGCAAGCTGCGACAGAATTTAACTCTTCATTATATTTAGATGAAAAGTTTGAAAATCACAACGCTGTTTATATAGAAAGTGAAGAAACTATATTTGCTTTAGATGATGATATGAAAGTAATGGTTGTTGAAAAATTGATAAATGAGCGAGATAACCGTAAAAAAGCCAAGAAATTACTAAAACATTTTTTCAACTCTGAACAAGTAAGTTTGGCCTATAATGCTGGCGCGAATGTCATCGCATCACAAGCTTATCAGAACAAAGAAGCTAATTGTTTATCATTAACCATAATGGCTTATGCAATTGCTAAAGCTGCAGATTTAGATGTTGTATTTCAAAGCGTTAAAGTTCCTGAGTATTGGGTACGGAATGGTAAAATGAATATGCTTACCGGACACGTGAATTTACGAGTGATGGAGCGAAGATCACCAAATAAAGTTGTATTTTTTGACAGAGGTATTGCTGAAATTGATTTTGATCCTTACGTAGTTAAGAAGCTCTTTCCTAAAAAAGTCATCAGCAAGAATACAATCATAGCAATGTTTTATAATAATAAAGGCGCAAATGCCATGGTTGAAGGTGATTATATAACTGCCTATGCCTATTTAAGAGCCGCTACAGAGATAGATCCTGAGTTTTCATCTGCATGGGGGAATTTAGGGATTTTATATCGCTTTAATGGTTATGAACAACAGGCAATTGACACATATCAATATGCGATTAATATTAATCGAGATAACTTAACTGCTATGGCTAACTTAAGTATGCTATTACATGTTAATGGTGAGTATGAACAGGCCAAGAGTTTGGATAATTTCATTATGCGTCAAAGGGCCAATAATCCATATTATTACGCATTACTTGCTGATGAAAAGTTCTATCTCGGTGCTTATAATGAGGCTATTCTACATTATCGTAAAGCTATAAAGCTCAATAAAAATATTCATGAGTTTTATTTTGGATTAGCGAAGGTTTACTATATGTTAGATGATATGGAAAAAGCGCAAAGTTATATGAAAAAGGCGATAGCTAAAAATCGTATTAAGCAACTTGATAAACAGTATGTTGCGAAATTAGATGTGTTGAGGCAAACAAAGGGATAAAAATAACTAGTGGTTATAAGAAAACTCTGGTGTCTAGTTTTAGTGTTAACAAGTGTCGCTTGCTCAAACCAAAACGAGCGAGTTGCAAAGTCTGACGTGATAGATTCTACTGTCTTGCCTGAGTCAAGCTTACTTCAACACCTTAAATATCTATCTTCTGATAACTTACAAGGACGTAAAGTAGGTAGTGTTGGCGGTAAAGCAACACAAAAATACCTTGTAAAGCAACTGTCTAAAGAAAATATATCGCCGCTTAGTAAAGGTTATTTAGCACCATTTCAAATAGAGGGTCTATTCAATTCAACGCAAGGTAATAATGTAGTCGCGTTAGTACCAGGTTCAGAATTCCCTAACAAGTTTATCGTTTTATCAGCTCATTTTGACCACCTAGGTAATCACGGAAAAAGAATCTTCAATGGTGCGGATGATAATGCTTCAGGTACGGCTGCATTATTGCATTTCGCTAAAATGTTAAGCGCTTCTCCTTTGCGCTATAGCGTAATATTACTTTTTACAGACGGCGAAGAGTCTAACTTAAAAGGAGCTAAAGCATTTGTAGAAGAATATAAGCACTTATTAAGTGATATTGTGCTTAACATCAATGTAGATATGATTGCTGGAAATAGAAAAACAAAACAATTGCAGTATATGAGTCGTGGTTTGAACACACTACTAAATGAAGTTCAGTTATTTGCTTATATTGAGCATCAAAAGCAAGCGTCAGTTAAAATAAAAAAAGGCTTTCGACAATCAAGGCATAGCAACCCAGATAACAACATAAAATGGGAAATAGCGAGTGATCACGGAGCTTTTTATCGAAAGGGCATTCCATTTATTTATTTTGGCGTTGGCACGCATAGTAATTACCATAAAACATCAGATACTTACGAGAATGTTAATCACCAATTCTTTACTAGAGCCGTTGATAGTATTTATCAACAACTGATCTTTCTTGATCAAAATCTATAAAAAAGCTAACTAGGCTACTCAGAGCAAAGAAAAACACGTTATAATAGCCAACTAAGACAAAATTCAATAACTGAGGTTAACTCATCAATGGAAAAGCGATTTATAACAGCGCAAGAATTGCTTGAAGATTCATTTCGTGTGGCAGCGAAAGTATATGAAGACGGTTTCAGACCGCAATTTATTGTTGGAATATGGCGAGGCGGTGCACCTATTGGCATTGCGGTACAAGAATATTTCGACTTTAAAAAAGTAGAAACTGATCATATTGCTGTTCGTACCTCTTCTTATTACGGTATTAACCAACAGAGTAAAGAGATCAAAGTTCACGGCTTACATTATATTATTGAAAACGCTAATGCTGATGACGGTTTATTAATCGTAGATGACGTATTTGATTCTGGTCGCAGTATTGAAGCACTAATCGCTCAATTGAAAAAATTGAGTCGTAATAATATGCCAACTGACGTACGTATCGCATGTCCATGGTATAAACCACAAAATTCTAAAGTGGATTTAGTGCCTGACTACTATGTTCATGAGTCTTCTGAATGGTTAGTTTTTCCGCATGAATTATCAGGGTTAACGCCAGAAGAAATTACTGAAGGGAAAAAAGATTTAGCAAATGTTTTAGACTTATTTGTATAAGTTATATTGTTGCTAATTAGAAAATAACGCACGAATTTACGTGCGTTATTTGTTTTAGACAGTTGTAAACTCAGCTTAATAAGTGAATGCTCGTAACGACTCACTTGTACAAAAACTTTTAATGCATTATGTTACGCTTTTAAAAGCATATTTAACGGTTATATTGCATGAAACTTAGCGCTGGTTTACTTATTTGTTGTTTATTTTCGGCTATTAGTGCAGCTAAAACACCTTTAGTTCTAATATCTATTGATGGTTTCGCACAACGCTACTTAGAAACTTATCAGCCTAAAACCCTAAATAGTTTAATTTCACAAGGGACAAGTGCCAAGGCATTGTTACCGGTATTTCCCAGCAAAACCTTCCCCAATCATTTAAGTATTATTACCGGTCAATATCCTGCTAACCACGGCATAGTACACAACGATTTTTTTAATCGTAAGATTGGCAAAAACTATCGACTTGGCGATGGTAAGAATGATGCTCGATGGTTGACCGCAGCGCCTTTGTGGCATATTAATGAACTGCAAGGTAATAAATCAGCCATTTATTTTTGGCCTGAATCTGAAACTCCAGTCGAAAATAAAACCGCAAGTTACTTTTACCCTTACCAGCACTCTACGCCTAATAAAGCGCGTTTTGATCAAATACTCAATTGGTTACGCTTACCTGAATCGAAGCGACCTAATTTTATTGCTGGATATTTCGCAAGTGTCGATGATGCAGGTCATGATTTTGGTGAAAACTCAGCAGAGCTTATTAATGCTATTTCAAGTCTTGATAATTTACTCGCTGACTTTGTAAAAAAAATCAATACAGAGTTTGCAGGCCAGGTTAATTTAGTTATCGTTTCTGATCATGGTATGACAAAAATAGGTAAAAAGAACATTATAAAGTGGCAAGATATGCAACTGGACAACGTAAATGTAGTCAATGGTTCAACACAATTGTATGTTTATAGTGATGATAATAAACAATTACAGCAAAGCCTAAAACGCTTTAAAAGTCAGCAAAACAAAAACCAACAACAAAGCAGCTATCAAATATATCAATACCCAAATTTCCCAAACCACTGGCACTTAAATACTATGGGGCCAGCCATTCCTAATGCAGTAATTGACGCTAAAATTTCATATATATTCGATAAAGGGCATACGCACATAGATCCCGAAACACATGGATACGATCCGAAACTACACCGAGATCTAGACGCTATTTTTATTGCCACGGGGCCATCTTTTAAGAAAAATGTAAAAATAGAGGCATTTGAAAATATTAACGTGTTGCCTATTATTACACGTGCATTGGGATTGAAAGACATTAAAAACATCGATGGTACTTACGATATAGCGAATAAAATTGTCATCGAGTAGGGACTTCATCGCCGACAACTAAGGAATAATGTATGAAAAAGCATAAAGTTACTTTAGTAAAAGGTTATCAAGTAGCGTCAGGTCTTGCTAATGACCTACAATTTCCCAATGGCACTATTAGCGCGCAAACTCCGTTTTTTAAAACATTAGGTTTATGCCTAGATGGTTTTTTCTCAGCAACATTAAATGTTAAGTTTAATTGTCAGAAAATAGCGCTATCTAAAGCCGACTATAGTTTTCAAAATGTTAAGTGGCATTCAGAGCTTCCAGCTGAAGATTTTAAGTTTTATTATTGTCAAATTTGGTTTGAAAACACCGTCTATAATGGGTTTATTTATCAGCCACAAATTAAAACTAAAGTGGCTCATTTTCAACCTGAAAACCAACTTGAATTATTGGCTCCGTACATAAAAAATATTACTTACGGAGATACATTGCATATCAGTAGCAATAGCATTGTTTTACATTATTAATAGAAGTGTAATGAGCTCCACATCCATTTAATTATTTTGTCAAAATAAAGCTTAACATCAAATTTAAGTTAAATAACTTTTGATTAACATGCATAATAAGGTTATCAAATAATTAATAAAAATTTGTGCCATGGAATTAAGTTATATCGCTCGTCAAGCCATACTAGACCGTAACAATCAAACCATAGGTTATGAATTGTTATTTAGAGACAGCCCTGCAAATAAATTTCCTGAAATAGATCAAGATATTGCTAGCTCTAAACTGGTTATTCAAAATCATTTTCAAGGTGATATTCAATCCATTAGTTTAGGCAAATTGGCTTTTATTAACTTTACTGAAAAGTGCTTAATCAATAAATATCCATTGATGTTTGATAAGTCCTCTATTGTTATTGAACTTGTTGGTCATCAATCTGCAACCGAACGCTTATTAAAAATTGTTAAGTATTATCACGAAAAGGGTTACCAAGTTGCATTAACCGAATATGACCTGGATAAGAAATGGGACGTACTATTCCCATATATATCAATGATAAAAGTTGATATTGAAGTTACTAATGCTAAGCGTCTGCGTCCGGTAATTGAACGTTTAAAACCATTTGATATAAAGCTTATTGCCGAAAAAGTTGAAACAAACTTTCAATTGCAATCTTTGGCTGAAGTTGGTTTTAATTACTATCAAGGCTACTTTTATCATGAACCTGAAATCATTGAAGGGCAGACATTAGCGCCAATAAAAACCCAAATGTTATATTTAGTCAGTGAAACATTTAATAAGCCGTTAGATCTTAATCATATTGCTGAAATTATCAGTCATGATGTAAACCTAACGGTAGGCTTATTAAAGTTAGTTAACAATGTCGCGACTGGCACTCGTGTAGAAATTATGTCGTTAAAACAAGCTGCGGCATACCTAGGTGAAGACAAGCTCAAACAATTTGTCACTATCTTGGCTTTATCTAAACTTACCTCAAGTAAAAATAGTGAAGTTTCTAAACAATCACTTATAACCGCTAAATTAATGTCAACGCTGGCAAAAGAAAGTGCTTTTATTGAAATTAGTGAATTTGCTTTCATTACTGGTTTACTAAGTTCTATAGCTGTCTCTTATACACATCTCCGAGCCCACGAGACTAAGGCGAATCT
>OLHF01000087.1_pt1 | contig 27136 bp, 10 predicted proteins | sample 1609471 | NCBI WGS metagenome assembly OLHF01 (sample SAMN05416858, study PRJEB24817) | seawater metagenome | isolation source: Sea water | place: Canada:Atlantic | collected 2013-11 | reverse complement strand
ACACAGAGTAGATCGTCGGCAGCGTCAGATGTGTATAAGAGACAGCTTACGATACTTAATTAATTTTTACCTCTGCCTCCTTATTTGCAAAGTTCAGATCTGAGCTTTGCAAACTAAACTCCTTTTTCTGATCCTGTAACACCTCTATCTGCCCAAAAATATCTGACAGTTTAAGGTCGATAAATTTTAAATGTTAACTAAAAACACCACGATGGATTCTACCTATCAAATCTTCTACGTCTCTAGCACCACATTCGGTCGCCGCATGGGCAAGTGGAGATTCACCACCAAATACTTCTTTCGGCTCTCTGAGCCAGCTCAGAGCAGCGGACTCATTGCCACACATCATATCAATAGCCGCGTCACGCAACTTTGCAAGGCGCGCATTAGAATCAAAACTTTCACTTCTTTGCATGCTATACCCTAAAAATCAACATGTTATAAAACAAAAACACTGCTCAATTATCAGACGCTCAACATATTTTACGCTGTTGGAGATAATCCGCGTATCGACTTATACTTGGTCCATGAAAAAAACTGACTTCGACAACCGAATTCTGTGTGGTTCAAGCCGTTGGCTCCATGGCCATTGACCGATTTCCCGCATCCGCAGAAATCCGTTCTAATATGACAAAAATAATTAATGGCGAGGTCAATGCTGACGACCTTCGCCAAGAATTAGTAAAACGCTACAGCAAGCCCATTGAATAAAATTACTATCAACTTTAGTACCAGCTCGCGGCCCCATGCTATAAAACAGCATTAGAAGTAGAAATAGCCCTAGACACCAAATCGACGCAAAAACCTCGCTATCTCGTCAGCTTTCCAGTAAAAAACAAGCGGGATAGATAATGCCGCTACGACTAATCCAATTGATAAAAACGCATTCAACATTACGACCTCCCCAACTACTCCACATCGGTACTTCTAATAACGTACTATACCTAAATACACTGGCTATCACGCTTAATTCAAAAGTTTACGCAGCCCTTAACTTCTAGCCTACGAATTATATTACGTTCCTCTAATAATGCCGCAATGGATACCAGTACTAAGCAGGCATAATTGTGCTGAATTTTTAGTTTTTTAATTTGACTCCAACACTGACTCTAGATCACATCTACACTATCAGGATATCCGGCACAGCCACCTCGGTAGCGTTAGTCCGAAGGCATTTTCAGCAGCCCTAAATTGGCACACTCAGTGTCTATATTAGCCGAGGGAAGTCCAGACAGACCTCACTCGGTACTTTTCACTTTCAAATCAAACCGACTTTACGAGAATATCGCTAATACAACTTTATCAGTAAATTGAAAAATACCTAGAATTTGGAGCAGCCATTTCATTACGGCCGCCCCAACGTTATTAATCAATCACAAGTTGAACATTTGTTATCTGTTCAGAGATATTCAATGTTGCCCCTTCAATACTCGTATACACCGTATAACCATCACCACTGGGACCAGAATTTGTCCAGTTGTCGCTAATGAATACGGCATCATTGGCGTCACCCTCAATGTTTAGCGTGTCGCGCGCATCGGTCATATCTAAAACATCTTGAATACTTAAACCGTCTGCTGCATCACCAATGCTATTACTGCCATCAATACCAATATCAACAACTTCAATATTGCTAAGATTAGACGCCAGATCATTCGTAGAGACATCTTCGCTAAAGCGCAATTGAATCGTATCGTCACCATCGCCAGCGTCAATAGCGAGTCCACTGAACAACAACGTATCGTTCCCTGCAGAAGGCGTTACCGGCTCTACGGTCGCGGTAAAACTGTCTGTAGCAGCCGCACTGACATCAGCACCGTCAACCGTTTGAGCACTTACATTGACCGTATAGCTACCCGCTTCCTGAACAAATCCAAGATCACCCAACTGTGCTTGCGTTAAATCATTCAAGGTGTAGGTGTCATTTAAATCATCGTAACTTACTTGGGCAGTTAAGAGATTGCCCTCCGCATAGAACGCTGCGTATTCACCTAATCCAGAGAACTGTAGAGTCACCAACTCGTCTATATCTATTAAAGATGGATTAACATCAATGGTAATGACATCACCCTCTACGCCAGTTGAATTTTCAGGGCTAATACTCAAGCCATCTGCGACGGGGTCAACAGTAAGATCAAAACCAACACTTGAAGATTCAACGTCAAGGAGCGCCATCTCTACTGTCAACGCTGTTAGTGTTAAAGCAATTGTAGCACCGCTAACATTCAGCGGCGGTCGCACACCGATAAAGGCCGGTAATTGGCCCGCACTGACAGGAATAGACCAGCCATCCGTCCCCGCGTTATCGGCCAAAACCGCGGCACCTTCTGTCGCCCCAGTATAAACGAGATAGCCTGCGGGTAAGCCCGTTAAGAGCACCGAGCTAATGGTTTCAGAACCGTCCGTATCAATGAGACCAGTACCAGACACATCCAGCTCAATTAAGGTGTCTTCATCGCCATTAACATCATTTGCAACCAGGTTAAATCCATCATTCACTGGGTATATCGCAGTGATACCTTCACCATAATCAGCCGCTGCCGGAGTTGTACTGCTCGCAATATTCGATGCACCCGTCTCTTGGGTTGGCGCCCAAGCCTCCAACTCAACCGTGCCGGTTTGGTGTTCTGGCGGTTGATATGTCAACGCGACACTAGTCCCATCACCATTACCGGCATCTGTCCCGATATTTGCTACATAGTAGTAGCCATCTAACACGCCTTCGACACCATTAATTTCCTGCAGTGCTAGTGGAGCGCCTTCATAGGACAACGTACCGCCACTCATACCGCTTTCAGTCAGCTGCAGATATAGCTTGCCATCAACAACATTACTAAACGCGCCATCGGCAGCATTATCAATATCTACGGTGAAAACCACTGCTGAATCTTCTGCTGAATTTTCGGTATTGCTAATAGTAATGATGGAAGAATCGGTTACCGGCGTGACAGGTTGATTTACCGTCTCCGTACTTTCTTCACGCGCACCGCTCTGTGCGTACGTAGTTAAGGTTGTTTCAAACTCAAAGCCCGCTACCTTATTGTTATCATTCCAATTTTCCGGCAAGTTCACTTGTATGGTCGCGAGCAGTGCCTGCAAATCTGCGTCACTACCGGAGCCAGATACAGTCCAGGTGTCTACGCCATTCGCAGTCGTTAACGTCATACCCGACACATTTGTGCCTGCAGGAAACCCTGTAATAGTAATCGCAAAATCACTACTACCTGTTATCTCTCCATTTAGAGCATCATCCAAACTAAATGCGACGTCTTCCGTCGCATTGAAAACAGGGTCATCCTCCCAAGTGGCGATCACCGCAGGCTGGTCGTTTTGAGCATTAGTATCATCAAAATCAGAGGGTGTTGTGAGTGTAAAACTATCCGATGCCACAAGTTCACTAGCACTAGCATCTTGAGTTACCACATTAAAGGAGAGTGAATCATTCAAATCGCTCAAATTGGCTGCCGTACCGGTGAGGCCAAGCTTAATATCAAAGGTGGCTGCGCTACCGTTGAGACTTGTACCTGTTGCTCCCCCTGTTAATAGCCAACGTCCTGTATTGGGGTCACCTGGAATGTTGCCAATATAGACCGCATCGACAACCGTCACACCGGCCGGTACACCATCAACATATATTTCGCTTATTACCTCACTACCGTCGTAATCGCTGGTATTACCTGCATTGGCATCAAGGTCTTTACTCAATGTAACGTTAACCGTTAGCTCGGTATTCTCAGTTGCATGTACTGCAGTGGTATCAGTAATTGTTGCGGCACCAGCGGGGTCAGAGATTATGCTGTTAATCACTAATGTTGCTGCATCGGTAACCGCAGCAATATTCAGTGCGTGTGTGGTATCTGTGCGTTCAGATACTGCCACTAGTGTCCCATCGGAAGATAGGTCGGTAATTTCGTAGCCCACATCAAAAGCAAAGCTGCCATGTGCGTTCGCCGCGCCTTGCGCATAAATATTATCAATAGCGGCACCCGTAATTTTATACTCAGTACCATCTAGTACGATGCCCGCTTCGCCATCGGTCACTGCTTGCGCCAAGGTCTTACCAGCCATCCCGAAATACAATGTGTAATTAGCGGTATCGGCATCGACCGTATCAATCCATATTGACGACAGATACTCATCAGCATCAACAATGCGGTCATCGCCGTCACCTGGCACCACCAAACTAAAGTCCACTTTACCCAAGGTGTCTTCCTGTAGGGTATCGGTACTCGCCTTAATGGCTTCGTCTATGCTTTGCGTGACTGTAAATTCGAGATCAACAGCCGCACTAGATAGTGAGTTACCGTCATTTTCAGTCGTAATGGCAACAACAGTAGCGGTAACGGTTCCACTGAAGTTAGTTGGCAGCAACACTTTTGCCGTCGCGAGCTGATCTTCGGTAAGCAACCACGTTCTACCCGTGCCGGTACCACCAATAAAGGCACCACCAATGAGACTCAACTGTGGGTCCAATCCGCTGATACTTAGCGTTAATTTTTCCGACCCATCGCTATCGGTCAGTACGGCACCAGTAATCACTTGATTCAGCGAAACGCTACCAAACCCTTCGAAACCCGGATCAGCAGCATCTGCCGCAGCTTCGGTAAACACCGGCTCAGCCGTGGTTAATGTCGCTTGATCCGCCACCCCTTTAATAATGACGTCAATACTCTTAACCTCAGGGCCTGACGTACTGGTCACCGCACCCAATTCATCAACAGACACCGCAGACACACCAATACTAAAGTCAACATTACTGTTTTCAGCTGGGCGGATTGTCATTGGTGCAGTGCGATCAAACTCTTCGATTGTTACACCAAAGGTGCCATTACCAGAACCATCATCAACGAGTATTAATTCTGCACCGTCATAGATCAGTACGGTATCCGCTGGGATTCCCGACAAGGTAACTGTAAAGGTTTCTGACGAGTCGGTGTCTGAACTTGTTGGACGAATAGACAACGAAATATCCGTGTCTTCATCACCTCTGGCCCGTCCTGTTACCGACAACCTTACATCATCCGCTACTGGGTTAACCGTGCCCGTTAAGGTCGCAGCTCCGCCAGTCCACGTTGATTCAAGGCCCGTATCAGGGTCGGTATCAACGGTTTCTGCCGAAACAGTAATTGAGAAGTTGCCCGAGAAATGGTTTGGCGCTTTAAACTGCACCGTACTAATAAATTCTGCGGGTATTTTAATCGCTGTGCCGCTATAGGTTTGGGTCACAACCGTTGTGCCATTGTCGTACTGGAACTGTGCACCGTTAGCATTAACGGCAGCACCACTGCCATCGGTCAAGGTTGGTGTAAACAACGCAAAGGTTTCTTCACTGCCGTCGTTATCCTGGTTATTCCAGCCATCCAACGCATTCTCTTGGCTCATATCGAACCAAATATCTTCCGTAGCGACAACGGTATATCCATGGCTATTGTTCATGGTCAGGTCATTTACCGTATCGCCATCGCTATCAGTCATTAATTGCTCGGCGACCGCGGTGACTGTGACGTCGATATCCAACGAAGTTACTACGCTGTCTGTAGCAGCTACACCGTTAACCGTTGTGCCGTCAGTAGTGGTTACTTCAACGGTTATGGTGTCATCAGCACTGCTATGAGCAGGTGGTTTTACGGTGTAATCACGGAAACTGTCATCATCCACATCCGCTTGTAACACCGTATGATCTGCCGTGCCATTCCCAGTGAACACCACATTATCGTCGGCATCTAAAATCACCCATCCAGTCGCTAACGCTTTAACAACAATGGCGGTAATGCTTTCGCTACCGTCGATATCGGTGAGTGTAATGCTGTCTAAAAACTCAACCGGTGTATCTTCTAATGTTGCCACGTCCGTCTTAGTTACAGCATCCGCTACAGGTGTGACATGCAGATTTAGTGTGACGCTACTTACCTCTATTGCACCCGTCGTAGCGCCAGCGCCAATACCATCACTGTCTTGGTCCTGTGCATTTAGAGTGATACTGATGTTATTAATGTCACCACTAAAGTTTGGCGGTGGTGTGATATTAATATTTGGGAATCCGGTAACAGACGTGCTTAAATTCGGCGCATTAATAGTAACAACCTGAGCAAGCGCAGTTATCGTTGTGCCGTTAATCACAGTACCGACAGGTAAACCAGTAACGTCAATTGACCGCGCTTCGCTACCATCCAGGTCATCAAAGTTTGCCGTGAGTAAGTCCTTAAGATTAAACGACGTATCCTCTTCAATGGTGTGGTGCGCGGCATCAGCATCTGGGTCTGTCACGGCAACGCCATCCACTAACGTTAATGTAATCGGATCAGTTACCGCTTGTACCTGCACATTCACACTAGTGCTTCTATTAGCCGATGCAGCAACACCCACAAGAGGCACCCCTGTAACATCAACTTCATAGCTTCTGACACCACTCGTTACCGTGAAGTTACTATGACTATCGCTAGGCGGTAATAGCTTCAAGGCTTCAAACTGCGCTGTGGTCATAGTTAGTGTTGCCCCGCTAACATCACTATGGTGACTACCGTCACTCAGCTCTATCGTTATATTAGCGCCCGTAGACGTATATAGCACCGCGTCACCGTTCGTACCATCTAGTATCGCCAAGCCATCAGGTAGACCGCTTAATGTGATTAGTCCTAACAACTCAGGGTTATCTCCTGGGTCACCGGCATTCTGATCAGTACTATCGACCACTATCGGAGCATTTAAACCTAATGCGATAGCTTCGTCTTCATTCGTTGTTATTGTGGCACTATCACGTGTCAGAGTTGGACGGTCAGCTACCGGGTTAACGGTAACAGCCACGGTAGTCGTGCTAGGCACACCGCCGCTTTCAGTGGTGGTATAAGTAAACGAGTCTGTACCGCTATAGTGTGAGTTTGGCGTGTAGGTAATGGTGCCATCGGCATTGACCGTAACTACCCCGTATGCCGGCGCACCCAGACCTGCGGCCGGAACCGTGGTATTAGCGTCATCAGCATCTGCCGAGGTATTAAAGGTATGGGCGACATCCTCATTCGTCTCAATAGACTGATTTAATTCTGGTATATCGTCAGCTACCGTAACAGTAAAAGAGTCGGTAGCAGTATCGCCGTCACTGTCGGTTACCGTAAAACTAAATGGTAAATCGATGTCAGCGACCATTTTATGATCCAAGGTGCCACTTAACGTAAAGCTGTACGCAGCCGTGGCCGCTGTTGGATTAGTGATAGTGACCGTAAATATGGTAACGCCATTAGCGGTAGCCGTTAATACATGGTCGCCACTGCTTAATGCGTAACCAAGCGGTTCACCGCCAGAGGTTAGATTCAACAAGCCCAACGCAGTGGTGGTGGCGGCTGTGAACGTGGTATCAACACTATCCGCTGCCGTCGTTACATCTAGAGAACCAGTCTTTGTCAAGCTAAGCGGCGTCGGATCAGCACCTGTCGGCAAGTGCTCTTCGTCCACAGAGGCATTTTCTGGTGTATCAATCGTTGGAACGGTATCGGTCACCGTAATAGTTTGCGTAGCAGCGTCAGCGTTAATGTCGCCATCATTGTCAATCACACGATAACTGAAGTCGTCATTTAACGTTGTGTCATTGCCCGGCTGAACATGGTCCGCGGAAGCAATTGGTGTGTAACTCCAAGTACCGTCTTGCTGCACAGTCAGTTCGCCATACTGTGTGTCTACCGTTAGACCAGCTTCGGGCACAGCAACATTAGCCTCTGCGACTCCCGCACGATTGGTGTAACTGATGTCGTACACGTATCCGCCATCAGCACCTAGCGTATCGTTATTTAGTAAGTTGTCGCCCGTGTTGGCTGAACCAACCGCTACGCCACTTTCAACAACTGTTACATCCGTGTCATCTACCGGTGCTACAGGAATATCATCGGTCACATTGATCGTCAGTGAGCTGCTAACGGTAGAGTCGATATCCGATACGGCATAGCCCACTAGAATAGCGAGATTATTTTCACCTGTCGCCGACACATGGTCTAACGGCTGACCTAACGTCATGGTGATACTTTGCGAAGCGCCAGATACATCACCCGTATTTATTAGCTGCAACACAAACACAGTGTTGCCGCCAGCTGTTGCCGTTAACGTATGCCCGTCATTGGTAAGGGCAAAATTACCGGCCAGTAAATCTACACCGCCACTGCTAAGCCCTTGGCCAACAAGCTGGGTAATGGTTGCGGTATTAAACACAACATCACTAATTTCGTCTTGATCTTTAGTAATGTTAAGCACCGTTGTAACTTCGTTATCCACAACCGCACCGGCACTACCCGAGCCATTTATATTTTCTTCATCAATAGCCAGCGTAACCGTATTATCCAAGGTTGGACTGGTATCGGTAATAACAATCGGTTGATTAGCGGTATTAGAAATACTGCCATCATCATCTATCAAGCGGTAACCAAAGCTACCTGCGTTTGATGAACCCGTAGCGTCGTGCTCATAGCTATCGTCAGGAACAAAGTTCCAACTGCCATCCGTATTCACAGTTAACGCACCAGTCGGCGTAATAACCAGTTGAGTCAAGACTAATGGGAGGAATTCAAAGGTTTGAGAGTCACCCGCCGCATCGGTGTAAGTAAAGTCATGGATGGTAGGCGTGCCATCTGCTGAAGCTGTATCGTTTCCGATTAAGTTGCCGGAAAGTAAGGCGGCTCCCTCAGTTGTAGTAACGGAGGCATCATCCGCCGCAACTGGCGTAGTATCAGTCACATTCAATGGCTGAGCTGCCCAGTTACTAACATCGCCATCGCCATCAATTAGGTTGTAGCGGAACTGGTCACTCTGATCTGCTCCACCAACATGAGTCACCGCCGCGTCGCTGATGTAGCTCCACGTGCCATCAGGATTAACTGTTAGTTTGCCGTACTTGATATCCAATTCTCCCGTAGTTGCGCTATTAAGCGTTGCCACTGTCACAACATCGAGGTCATTAATGTATTCGATTTGATGGATTTCTGCGCCATCCGCTCCTTGAGTGTCGGCTGTACCACCGGTAATAAGATTTACACCACCACTGGCTGAGCCAACGGATTCCACTCCTTCAGGCACATCGACCGCGGCTTGGGCTACAGCAGTTGGTACGTCATCGGTTACCGTTACGCGGAATGCATCCGTATCACTATCACCATCACTGTCTGTTACACTAAATCCAAAATCTAGATCAATGGTTGCATCAGGGTGATCTAGTGTGCCTTGCAAGGTAAATTGGTAGCTGGCGGTATCAGCAGTTGGATTATTAATAACAACCGTAAATACTTTGTCTGCTTCAGTACGCCCTGCACCGCTATAAGCGATCAGCGTTTGATCATCAGAAAGTACATACTGAACAGCAACACCACCAGACTCCAAACTCTGACCTTCTAGAGCTGTCTTGGTCGCTTCGGTAAACGTCGTATTAATACTATCGGCCGCTTTAGTCACAGCCAATGATCCGCTAACGATTAAGTCACCCGGCACAGGATCAGAACCCGTTGCCAAGTTCGCTTCATCAACGCCTGAGTTTATAGCCGGAGTACCGATCGCTGGACCGGTATCTGTTACTTTAATTTCTTGCGTAGCTGGGCTTGCACTGACGTCACCATCTGCGTCGATGATGTTGTAGCTAAAGTTATCTTGCTCACTTAAACCATCTGTTAAATGATCCACCGATGTTATCGTGGTTGATGCTGCCGCGCTAGTGTAAGACCAAGTGCCATCACTGTTTACGGTGAGACTACCGTATTGAGTGGTTAACGCGCCGGTACTGCCACCATCAGCGATAGCCGCGGTTGTTGTTTCGACGCCACTCGCATTGTTGTAGGTAACCGTATGCACGCGTGCACCGTCAGCACCTTGGGTATCATTGGCGAGGAGATTTTCACCACCACTGCCGGTACCTACGGTAATACCGCCTTCAGCCAACGTGACTTCGGCTTCGCTCGCGCCGACGGTGGGGATGTCATCCCTTACGTTGATCGTTAATGAGCTGCTAACGGTAGAGTCAATATCCGATACGGCATAGCCCACGGTAATAGCTAGGTTATTTGTGCCGCTCGCATTGGCATGATCCAACGGCTGGCTTAGCGTCATTGTGATGCTTTGCGTATCACCAGTGGCATCACCAGTATGATTTAACTGCAGCACAAACACGGTGTTTCCACCGGCTGTTGCTGTAAGGGTATGCCCGTCGTTACTGATAGAATAGTTTGCTGCGACTAAACCTGTACCACCGGAACTAAGCCCTTGGCTAACAAGCTGGGTGATGGTTGCCGCGTTAAATACAACATCACTAATATTGTCTTGGCTTTTGGCAATATTGAGATCAATATCGCTGACTACGTTATCAACAACATCTCCATCACTACCTAAAATATTGATATCTTTTTCATCAATACTTATCACAACAGTGTTATCTAGCGTTGGATCAGTATCGGTAATCACAATGGATTGCGTAGCGGAATTAGAAACGCTGCCATCATCATCCACTAAGCGATAGCTGAAGCTGCCCGTAGCTGATGAAGCGTCATGGTCAAAACTGGCGTTAGGAGTGAAGGTCCAATTACCATCGTTATTTACCGTTAAATCCCCGGTAGGTGTGGCATACGTGACCTCATCTACGCCCAATACAAAAAGATGCGTTTGAGAATCTCCCGCTGCATCGGAGTAGACAAAATCATAGATAGTCGTCGGTGTGGCGTCAGACGAGGCCGTATCGTTGGTAATTACATTGCCATCTAGTGCATCTACTCCTGCCCCTTCTACTGCACTTGCAGCTGCGTCATCAATAGCAACAGGCTCACTGTCTGTCACATTAATCGGTTGATCTGCCCAGCCACTGATATCACCGTCCCCATCTTTCATGGTGTAGCTGAATAAATCAGACAGAGCCGTGCCATTAGTATGGGTAATGCTGGCATTTGGCGTATACGACCATGTGCCATCTGCATTAACAGTTAAACTACCGTATTGAGTGGCAACGGTTTGATTACTACCACCAAGCGTAATGGTCTGTGGCGTTCCAGTGCTGTCGTTATAACGCACTTGATGAACTTCATTACCATCAGCACCACTGCTCAGCAAATTAGATGTCCCTACGCTCCAGTTGCTGCCATCGAAGCCAATTGCAGCAGTGCCTTCGAGCACGTCGACAGGATCTTGATCGCTAGCGACTATGGCATCATCAACGACATTAACGGCAAAGCTACCAACCGCAGCATCACCATCATTATCAGTAGCCTGATAACCAAAGGTTAGCTCATGAGTATCATTAATAATGTGTTTCATCGAACCCTGAAGTTCGAAGGTGTAGTTAGCTTGACCTGAACCATTTATGGCGAGAGTCACGGTAAAGACCGGTTCCGCACCTGCATTGCGAGTTGCTGTTAATGTATTCCCGCTAACGTTAAAGTCGATGTCCGAATTGCCGCTAGCCGTTAGCAATGCCTGTAAAGCAGCTTGGTCTGCAGTGAACGTAAGTGAACCTGCCTCGTCGGCACCAAAATCGACCGCTAAGTTTTCCGACGCACTGGTGTTGGCAGGAATTGGGTTACTACCAGTAGCAAGGTATTGTTCGTCAATCGTTGTTACCGCCGGCGCTGCACCAATGATAGGTGCATCATCAATAACCTTGATCGCTAAGCTCCCTGCTTGAGTATCACCATCACTATCGGTTAATAGTAAAGCAATGACTTCATTAACATCGCCCGTCGAATGATCCGCAGGGCTTGTTAATGTATAGCTGTAATCTAATTCAGCTGTACCTAACCGAGTAGCGGAATTATCGGTGAAACCATTAATCGTTAACTCCCCGTATGTCGTATTAATGACAAGCGGTGTCGTACCTGCATTGGTCAATTGCGCCAACGTTAATACTGTCGCCCCCACAGTTAAACTGCTAATGCCGTCAGGTGCAGATATATCAAAGCTGCCCGCTACGGTCTCACCTGTGCCGCCAGGATTATTACCTGCAGCCAAATCAACTTCTGTCACAGTGCCATCCGTACCAAGCACCGCGCCATTGTCTAAATTATTAAAGCTAAGCGAGTCATCAACTGAGGTGATATCTAACGTCAACGTACCTGTATCAGTCAACGAACCATCACTTACGGTGTAACTCACAACAGGAATGACGCCGTCATAATCTGCAGCTGGAGTGAAGGTATAGCTACCATCGGACTCAATTTCTAATACGCCAATACCGGGCATATCAGCTGTTCCCGGAGTATTTTCCGCAACCGCGTATGTGGTACCGTCAACGATGAACTCCGTTACCGTCAGCACAGCACCATCATCTACATCACTGTCATTACTCAGCACATTGCCCGTCGCAACCGTGTCTTCATCAAAGGTTTGTGCGTCGTTAACGGCTACAGGCGCATCGTTGGTGCCCGTAATCGTTACCGTGATACTCGCGGTTGAGGTTCCACCGTTACCATCAGAGATGGTGTAGTCAATCGTGCTCGTTTCGGTCTCGCCGGCCGCTAAGTAATCGAACTCGCCGTTCGGATTGAAGCTGTAGCTGCCATCAGGGTTTACCGTGAACAGACCATTGCCTGTGCCACTGCCATTACCCGCAGCGTTGGTGATTTGAGTCACCACTAACGTGTCGGTGGTGTCTGGGTCGGTGTCGTTGTTCAAGACACCATCAGCAGCAACATTCAGGATGCTGTCTTCTGTCGTCGCCCCCGTATCCGCAACCGCCGTCGGACCGTCGTTCGTGCCCGTCACCGTGATCGTCAGCGTCGCCGTATCCGTGCCGCCTTCGCTATCTGTAACCGTGTAAGTCACCTGCGTGGTGGTGCTTTGACCAACCGCTAAGGCTTCGAAGTCGCCATTGTCATTGAACGTGTAGCTGCCATCGGCATTCAGGATGAAGCTACCGCCATTCGTGCCGGCAACCGTCCCGCTAACATTACCCGCAGCACCATTCACTTCACTGACCGTCAGCGTATCGCCGTCCGCATCCGTGTCGTTAATCAATACGCCATTCGCCGCATTCACGACCAGCTGCGCCGCATTTTCATCGGTGGTATTGGTATCTGCCACCGCGTCAGGGGCAGGGTTACTTACCGTCCAAACAATTCCCTGCGTTGCCGTCGCGCCAGCATCATCTGTCGCCGTCACAACAACGTTGTACACCCCGTTCGTGCCGCCTTGGCTCGCCGACGGATCGATCGTGCCACTGATGATACCCGTCGCTGGATCGATGCTTAGACCCGCAGGTAAATCCGCAGCGCTATACGTTAACGTGTTGCTTAAATCCGCATCGCTAAACGCCGTACTCGTGTCGATTGCCGTGATCGTCTCAGCATCATTATCAGCTTGCGCTGCAATCACGCCAACTTGCGTTGGCGCATCATTCGTACCCGTGATGGTCACGGTGATGCTGGCTGTAGATGTACCGCCTTCTCCATCAGACACGGTGTAGTTAATCGTGCTGGTTTCTGTCTCGCCGGCCGCTAAGTAATCAAACTCGCCATTCGGATTAAAACTGTAGCTACCATCCCCATTAACGGTAAATTCACCGTTGCCTGTGCCGCTACCATTGCCCGCTACCGCCGTCGCCAGGTTGCCGGCATCGCCCGCAACTTCACTCACCACTAAGGCGTCGCCATCCGCGTCCGTGTCGTTGCTCAATACCCCGTTCGCAGCAACTGTCAATGTGCTGTTTTCTGTCGTGGCACCTGTATCCGCAACCCCCACTGGCGCCGGATTCGTCACCGTCCAATCAAAGCTTTGATCAGCCGTGCTCGTGCCATCGCTTGCCGTCACTACAACGCTGTAAACACCCGCCGCACCGCCTTGGCTCGCTGAGTTATCAACCGTTCCACTGATCACACCCGTGTTCACATCGATCGTCAGACCCGCCGGTAATCCCGTCGCGCTGTACGTCAACGTGTCGCTTAAATCCGTATCGGTAAACGCGCCACTGGTCGCCAATGACACAACATCCGCATCCGCATCCGCTTGATTGGTAATCGTTCCCACCGCAGTCGGCGCATCGTTGGTGCCCGTAATCGTTACCGTGATACTCGCGGTTGAGGTTCCACCGTTACCATCAGAGATGGTGTAGTCAATCGTGCTCGTTTCGGTCTCGCCGGCCGCTAAGTAATCGAACTCGCCGTTCGGATTGAAGCTGTAGCTGCCATCAGGGTTTACCGTGAACAGACCATTGCCTGTGCCACTGCCATTACCCGCAGCGTTGGTGATTTGAGTCACCACTAACGTGTCGGTGGTGTCTGGGTCGGTGTCGTTGTTCAAGACACCATCAGCAGCAACATTCAGGATGCTGTCTTCTGTCGTCGCCCCCGTATCCGCAACCGCCGTCGGACCGTCGTTCGTGCCCGTCACCGTGATCGTCAGCGTCGCCGTATCCGTGCCGCCTTCGCTATCTGTAACCGTGTAAGTCACCTGCGTGGTGGTGCTTTGACCAACCGCTAAGGCTTCGAAGTCGCCATTGTCATTGAACGTGTAGCTGCCATCGGCATTCAGGATGAAGCTACCGCCATTCGTGCCGGCAACCGTCCCGCTAACATTACCCGCAGCACCATTCACTTCACTGACCGTCAGCGTATCGCCGTCCGCATCCGTGTCGTTAATCAATACGCCATTCGCCGCATTCACGACCAGCTGCGCCGCATTTTCATCGGTGGTATTGGTATCTGCCACCGCGTCAGGGGCAGGGTTACTTACCGTCCAAACAATTCCCTGCGTTGCCGTCGCGCCAGCATCATCTGTCGCCGTCACAACAACGTTGTACACCCCGTTCGTGCCGCCTTGGCTCGCCGACGGATCGATCGTGCCACTGATGATACCCGTCGCTGGATCGATGCTTAGACCCGCAGGTAAATCCGCAGCGCTATACGTTAACGTGTTGCTTAAATCCGCATCGCTAAACGCCGTACTCGTGTCGATTGCCGTGATCGTCTCAGCATCATTATCAGCTTGCGCTGCAATCACGCCAACAGGCGTCACTGCATCAAGGATATTGGAAGATACGCTACTTTTACTGCTGCTGATTTGTAAGCTTTCAAAGCCTAGAGCTATACCTTGGTTATCTTGCACACTTGTTATCGTGGCGTTCAGCGGCTCACTGTATTCAACAAGATTGTCGATCAGTGTTTCTACATAAAACACGACTTCTGAGCTACCGGCACCGATAGTTACAGATGCAGGTAGCCCAGCAAAATCCTTTATATCGTCGATCGTCGCCGCTAGGCCGCTCCAGTTAAGATCAACGGTTATAGTTTGCCCAGGAGCAACAATTACAGCATTGCCAGTTTCATCAACTAACCCTACCGTGTACTGAAGAACACCGCCTTCGAGTACAGAATCTTGGTCGACAGTAATTTGTGCATACACCGCATCAATAGAATCTAAAACTGTCACTGTCGACATGTCAGTCTGAATTAGATTTTCAAAGTTGCCGCCCGTAGTCCCAGTGATACCTATGCTATAGGTTTCTCCATCAACAAAAACATCGTCACTTTGAATCACGAAAGCATTTGAAGCGCCGCTGCTCGCGCCCACGGCGATGGTGATTTCTTCACCATTACTTAAGGTGATAACAAGATCGCTACCTGTTACAAGGTAATCAACGGACGCAGTGATGATATGACTCTCACCTTCTGTTCCATTCACATCACTTAGCGTGATAGTCGCCGCCGTCACTGTATCGCCGATAGTGACATCGGTGCTGCCATCAATCGGCGTTAGCTTTTCCACGTTGCCGTCATTGCCACTGACAACGAAGTCAGTTACTGATACAACGAAATCAGGTTCGACATACGCATCACTGTCCGGATATCCCGTTAATGCGATGGCACTTGAGTCGGCTCCAGCCCCCCATCCGAAAGTAATCGCACCGGTTGTAGCGCCGGCCACCACATTGAGCTGTGAACTCTGGCCATTACTCAAAGTGATATTAAACAATTGATCTGTCTGCAGGGCGTTATCCAACGTAACGGTATAAGTAATAGAACCGTTGTCTTCATCACCATTGCCCGCAGAGGTCAATGTGGCATTAGTGTTTTCAGTGTCCGGCTTGTTGAAACCTATATTGGGTACCCGAAAATCTATACTATTATCTCGTGAAAAACTTTCCGTTCTAAAACTGGAATTTAATAGCGTGGATTCATCAAGCATCATCCCTAATGGACTCAATACCTCTTGGATCCTAGCGACAGTGAAAGGGGTAATTCCATCGGCTTCAATAATTTCACCAATACGAACTAACTGTACAAAGTTGTGCCCTTCCATTACCCCGCTATTAGAACCACTGAAGTCAGTAGCGATTGGCGAAGTAGGGTCTTTAAATTCCCGCTCGGATATCTCAGCAGGTGTTTCTCCAATTTTCTCTTTAATAGAAAACACTTGATCGCCAGAAATTTGTTGGTTACCAAGTAAAGTAATTTGCTGGTTACCACCAAAATCAAGGTCGATACGTGCACCCGATTCAACAATTAAGGTTTCGTCAAAACCAACACTATCACCCACTTGAAGGACACGCAGTGTCCCGTCAACTGCTTTCGCCCAAGCCTTTCCAACTAGTGATACAACGATTGCTAAAGTATTCATGAGGGTCTCTCAAATTTTCTATTCATGCCTGACTTTTCAGGCACACTATGATTTTCCCGTCTAGCGTTCGCTTAAAGCATTGGCTTTAGCACGCAGCAGCGGCTTTAGTAAATATGACAAAATGCTCTTTTTCCCTGTCATAATGTCTAACTGTGCAGTCATTCCAGGGATAACTTGGAGGTGCTGAGCTGAGTCTTTTTCGGTGGTGATAGCTCTGACCAAGTAATATGTGTTATCGCGCTCATCGGTAATGGTATCAGCACTAATATGTTCCAACGTTGCCGAAATACCGCCGTATATTGAAAAATCATAGGCATGTAATTTTATTGTTGCCGGCAATCCTGGACGTAAAAAAGCGATGTCTTTAGGCGAAATCTTAGCCTCTACTAATAGCCTGTCGTCGCTAGGAACAATTTCTACTACTGCATTGCCTGGCTGCACTATCCCGCCAATAGTATTGAGTAAAACTCGTTGCACTGTACCGTTCACCGGCGAACGCAACTCAGAAAATTTCACCCTATCGGCCAGTCCTACTACATTTTTACTAAGACTATTTAATTGCGAGGACGAATCACTCAACTCTGCTCGCCATTGATTTCGAACGGTAGTACCAACCTCCAACAACTTAGACTCAGCTTCTTGAATACCGGCGCTGACCTGCCTTGCTCTGGCGGCAGCCTGAAGCCTCTCACCATTTGCAGCCGATTGATCTCGTTGCAGGCGCAAAATATCTATCTCTGATACAGCACCAGACACTAGCAGCGGCCTAGTGGCATCAAGCTCTTTAGTTGACATGCGGTATGCTTGCTCTGCGGCATTCAGCCTAGCATGAACCTCACTTAGTTCTTGCTTCCTCTGCGCCACTTGGTCACGAACAACTGCTAACCGCTCCTTTAACTCTTTCAAACTCGCTAAGTAATAATTTTGCTCTTGCTTTAATACTTGCTGCTGTTCTAGCGTGGCATCCTTATCAAAATCAAACGTAAGCTCTTCACCATTAATCTGAGCCCTTAACCGCTGCACTTTCGCACTTAATGCAAATGCTTTTACACTACCTTCTTGGAAATTCGCGACAAAACGAGTTGGATCTATACGTACCAACAAATCGCCTTTATGAACAATTGCGCCATCTTGAACAAAAACGTTCTCTATGACGCCACCATCCATAGACTGCACGATCTGCAATTGGCGTGACGGAATAATCTTACCTTCACCACGAGTAACTTCGTCAACCTCCGCCAACGCAGCCCAACAAATTATCAACGCGATTGTTACGGCAATACCATACAGCAACCCGCGCGCGCGAATAATCTGCTGACCAGCCATAGCTTGATTAGCATCAACAAGCCAATCTCGAGAGCCATTTTGAAACGCCGAAAAAAAGGGTTTAAACAAATAACCGACAAAACGATGCCCTTTCTCACCAGCAGCGCCTAATAAGCCTAATTGCTCAAAAGCCTGCTGTTCTATTTGCTTCTCGACCGCCACTTCCTGCGGCAATTGTGAGCTCTTATCAGTACTCACACACCACCCCTCGGAATTGCTCCCTTGGCAAGCGCCTGCAATACAGTATCCTTTGGCCCGTCAGCAACAATACGCCCAGCGTCCATCACAATTAACCTATCGACCATATCAAGTAAACTCGAACGATGGGTAATCAATAGAAGTGTTTTATCTTGGCTAAACTGATTTAAGGCGTTGTTTACATGCGCTTCCAAATTGCTATCCATAGCACTTGTTGGCTCATCAAATAACAAGATACTGCTATCAGCCATCATCGCGCGAGCAACGGCAATGGTTTGCCGCTGCCCGCCAGACAACCTGCCCCCAGCTTCCCCCACCTCCATGGACAAACCGTCGGCATGATTACCGATCAAACTACTAAGGCCTGATAAATTTATCGCTTCCGTAAGTTTTGCATTACTTGGGTGATCTATACCTAAGGTTATATTGTCAAACACAGTGCCACTAAGTAACTGCACGTCCTGCGGGATATAGCCTATGTTCTGACGTAGCTCAGTGAGATCAATTTGCTCAATGTGCACACCATCTATTAAAATTTTCCCAGAGGTTGGCCGGTAAAGGCCCAAAATCAATTTTTCTAAACTGCTTTTACCCGACCCGACCCGGCCCAAAATACCAACCCTCTCCCCCGCTCGTATATGCAGAGAAACTTCAGATAACGCGAGCTCATTCTCATTAGGGTAAGAAAATGAAACATTACGCAACTCAATTTCACCACGAAGTTTGCCACGACTAACGATCTGCTTGCCGGTATTTCGCTCCTGCTCGGCGTTCATTATTTGTTCCGCCGACGTCAGTGCAATTTCCGCCTGATAATATTGCGTTAACAGTGATGCAGTTTGAGATATAGGTGCCATAGCACGAGAAGACAACATGTAAGCAGCAATCAAACCGCCCTGACTCATATCGCCATTAATCACCAAATAGACGCCAACAATTATCATCACTACAGCCACTATCTGCTGCACCCATGCCGCGCCTGCACCTACGGAAATACCTAACATTCTTTGTTTTCCGGAACATGCCGACAAAAACTGTGTGGCCTGCTCCCATCCACGCTGCATACGACTAGTCGCATTAAAACTTCTTAAAGTAGAAGCTGTAACTAAGCTTTCGATAAGTCCCGCATTACGTTGAGCGCTAGCTTGACTCATCGTATCGGACAACTTGTGCATCGTCGCCTGAACAGAAAGCGCATATAGAACGATAATCGCTGCACCGAGAATAACTGGGATAACCATGACCCAGGAAATTAGCGCAATAATGACAACAAAAAGTAGGAAAAATGGCAGATCTATAATTGCAGTAACCGTCATGGAGCCAATAAACGATCGCACCGACTCAAAAGATTGAACGTTCGACGCAAATGACCCCACTGATGCTGGCGAATGTTCAAGTCGACTGCCCAAAATACGTTCCATTATACGAGAAGAAAGCTTTATATCGGCACGACTGGCGGCAAGCTCAACAAACCAACTACGCAACATTTTAAGAAATAAATCAGCGCAAACTATGATCATCACACCGGCCGCTAGAACCCATAAGGTATCAGTCGCATGGTTAGGCACGACTCGATCATAAACGTTCATCACAAAGAGCGGCATAGCTAATGCCAATAAATTAATAAAGAATGCGGCAATTAAAATATCGCGATAAACCGGCCTATTTAACCTTACAACACTCCAAAACCAGTGATTATCATCACGTTTATTAGAGCCAACCTCTGATGTACTTTTATCGGGTATAAATTCCGGACGGCAGTATATTGCAACGCCAGAGTAGTTTTTCTTAAAATCATCTAAGGAAAGAATATGCGGCTGCATATCAAATTCTGGCAAGAGCACTGTCACCGCATTATTTTTTATATCAACTTTCTGCAGCAAACAGGCCTTATTACTCTCAAGTAAAACCACACAAGGAAGCAAAAGCACATTCAAACGTTCTAAGGACTGATGCGCAATATGGGCGATCAAATTAACTCTTGACGCAGCTCGGGAAAAAACACCAGGTGCCAAGCGTCCATCAACAAGTGGTAACCCATCAACAAGCGCACTATAGCTTGCCTTAGTGCCCTCTTCAGACGCCAACCACAACAAGCAAGCCGCCAGTGGGTCATCCACTACATCCATATTAATTTTACATCCATATTAATTTTACATCCTTAAAAAGTCCTACTTTGAACACACCTAACGTTTCTCACCTGTTATGATATTTACTTTCTCCCATGTACCACTCTTACTTCGACACGACGATTTGCACTTCTGCCTACAGCATTTTCATTACTAGCTATCGGATGTGCAGCGCCAACTCCTGACACCATTATTACCGTTTCATTTATGCCATTATCGATGAGCGCATCACGTACAGCTATCGCTCTTGATAACGAGAGGTCGCGATTCAACTCATCGCTTCCCGTACTATCAGTGTGACCGATAACACTAATAGCCTGCACAGTCCCTCGCTCGAGCAATTTTCTTGTAAAGTCTTGTAAGTGTGGCATTGCACCTGGATTCAACTCTGCGCTACCTATATCAAACAAGGTATCATTACTTAGATTTAAAACTTCTTCAGACGCAATAGAATCTAGATACCGTTCAAAACGAAAATCTGCGTCCTGCGGCAAAGTACAATATCTGCCTAAGCCTGGAGTTACTGCATTATTGATATCACCAAGATCAGGAAATGACTCATTCGCTATAGAAAATGTTTCAAGTAATTTCCCCATGCTATGCAAGGTCTTCAATCTATTTATTTGCAAGTCATACGAACCATTAACGTAAGCGCGTTCAGATTGAAAAAACTCATTTTCTGAATCGAGGACATCCAGCAATGAGCGGCGGCCAATATTAAATTGCTCACGATAAGCTTCCAACACACCCAAGGCATCATCGCGATGGTTTGCTAGTGATGACATTTTAAGCTGTAGATTCAACACATCTCCGTGGGAGATAGTGGCTACTTGCCGTAAATCTACACACGTTTTATCACGCAAACTTTCGGCCTGGCCAATCCTATTATTAGCAGCACGCTCTGCAGCCCGTTCACTACCACCTCTATATAAGTTATACCGCAAGCGAAGCTCTACAACGGACTCCGCGCCAAAGGAATCTTGGTCTGTCCGAGAATCAAAGCTATTGTTGTTTTTATAAAAACCGGTTCGCGCCCCAAATTCAACTGTCGGATAACGGCCAGATTTTACTTCTTTATATGACGCCTCAGAGGCCTGAATCTGTTCAAACGCTGCAAATAAAGCGGGGTTATTCGCGTAAACATCTGCCAATACTTGTGACAAATCATTCGGGACAATACCATCAGCGATATCGTAAGAGGAAAGCTCTTCAGCCGGCAACCTCCCTACCAAACGCTGAAAACGAGCTGTAACGCTTTGTAAATTGGCAATCTCTGTTAGCAAATTAGTTCTAGCAAGCGACACACGGCCATCAATTTGTTTTAAATCGGCTCTATTACTCACTCCACGGTTAGTTCGCTCACTTACATGACGCTGCACACGACGGTGGTTGGCGACATTATTTTGTGCTAATGAGACTAATTCACGATGACGTAATACACTTAAATAGGCTTCACTCGCTTCCAATGCTTTCGTTTCCGCCTCGTCTAGAAGTTCATAATAACGCCCTTGACTGGCATGCTTAGCCCGAGCAACCGCACTCCTTACACGAAAACCATCGAAGAGCATTTGTGTAAGTGAAAACTCAGCTAGCTCTCTATCGTATAGACCACGACTATCAAACTCACGATCAGCACGCCCACTAGAGAGATTCAGGTCAACTACTGGAAAATAACCACCCAAAGCCTCACGTTCATCATGAGTAGATGCCAAGAAAGCCTCAAGACGCACTTGAATTTCAGGATTAGTTCTCAGCGTCTCGTTCACAACACTTAACAAATCGTCTTTCTGCTCCCCTGCTGCACTCATTGAGCATATGGTCATAAAGCATACAAGGGCCACACCGGTGAAATTTGGGACTATTTTCATAACATCCTCTGTAGCTGAAATACCCCCTTCTGGGAGCCAAAGTTGCCAATACAAGGCACAGAATACAAATCTGAAGAATTTCTCCATTGTACTAGACAGGTTAAAAAGTTACAGCTAAAGGAACGGCAATCCTCCCACTTCTAGCCAATTCTTAAAGTAGACATTATGCGAGTTCTGTCGCATAAATCAATTGGAGCACTAAATTATCCATAAGAGCTATGTAGTTGTCAACTATTTCCGGACAGTTTCTTAGGTTGTTTTTCTTTCATCACCGGCGTTAAACCATTGTTGTGCCGGTGAGGCCGTTGTTCGTTGTAGTATGTCATCAAGTAATAGCTGATTTCTTTCATAGCCTGATCCAGGTTCTGATATCCGAACTCAGGTACCCATTCACTTTTTAAGCTTCTAAATACGCGCTCCATTGGCGCATTATCCCAGCAATTTCCGCGACGGCTCATGCTTTGAATCATCCGGTACTGCCATAGGCGTTGACGGTACTCTAAGCTGCTATATTGACAGCCCTGATCAGAGTGAAACATCGCTTGCTTTGGCTTACCCCTCATTCGGTGAGCCATTTCCAATGCCTTCAATGTCAGCTTTGTATCCGGTGATGTCGACATCGCCCAGCCAATAACTCGCCTTGAGTACAGGTCGATGACGACCGCCAAATACGCCCACCGACTACCTGTCCAAATATAGGTGATATCGCCACACCACACTCGATTTGGCCCAGCCACATCGAACTCTCGTGCTAGCCGATTAGGTGCCAGATTGTGTTCGCTTGTCGCCTGCTTATATCGATGCTGCCCAGGCTGCTTGCTAACAAGATCGGCTTCAGCCATCAGGCGTGAAACCTTGTACCGACCCATCACCACACCCATCATGGCTAGCTGGGTTACCAGCGTTCGGGCGCCTGCTGAGTTGCCACTAGCGGTAAAGAGCTCACGGACTTTACTACGCTCGTTAACCCGTTTTGTATTGATCTTTTTACTTCGCTTCTGGCGCTCGTAATACGTTGATGTCGGCAACTCAAACAGCGCACACAATAAAGTTACTGGCCATTGCTTACTTAACGAGGCAATCAGCGCTTGTACTTGAACTCGTCCGTTACCAAGAGCGCTGTAGCCTTTTTTAGAATGTCTTTCTCCATTTCCAGGCGTTGAATACGCATTTGCAGTTCTTGAATCTGACGCTGATCTGGCGTCAGAGCCTTACTGCCAACTGGCGTAATACCTTCTCGTTCTTGGCTGAGCTGATTTACCCAGCGTCGCAGGGCAGTTGCACCCACTCCCAATGCTTGGCAGGCTTCGGACACGGAATAGCCTTTGTCGGTCACTAGCGATACCGCTTCCAGTTTGAACTCTGATGTAAAGGACGTACGTTTCTTGCTCATAGACACCTCGTTGCTGGCGTTATTCTAACGCCTTATTGGGTGTCCGGATTCATTAAGCCACTACACTAGGCATGATCACTTTCAAAGGTCAGCACACTCCCCCAAATCCATTATCCGTTGACATACGACAAAGCCACGTACCACTTACAAGACTGTTTTAGGGCCAGATAAAAGACCAAAAAACTCTGACCTACGTGAATCTGGGGCTATTGAACAAGATGCTGATGTAATAATGTTTATCTACCGAGATGAGGTGTACAACTCAAACTCTGAATTCAAGGGGATAGCCGAGATTATTTTAGGAAAGCAACGTAACGGGCCAATTGATACTATCCGGCTTTCTTTTGAGGGAGAATGTAGCCGCTTCAGCGATTTTGGGGTACTGGGGATTTTCCCTCCTAAAAAGACATAATCCCCTGTAGACCCCGTCAGCCATACCCTGTAGAGGAGCATTAACTTAGTCTGGCCCTTTGTTTTCAGTGATTGGTCGCATTATTTCCTCGATATCGATCAGGTTTTGCTCAAAGTCGAAGCTGTAAGTCCCATTCAGATTTATGTTATGCCAGGCCACTGGTGACACCTGCTTTGTAATTCCAAGCCGTTTTTCATCCTCAGTGCGCTCAAAGTGAGTCAGCAAGCGGGTCAGTATCATAGAGTTGAAGTAAATGATGGCGTTGGTGAGCAGCCTAGCGCACTCATTCCACAAACTGATCTCATAATCGGACGACCCACGGAACCGGTTACCATTAACCGACGCGATGGCACGGCGTAACTGGTGGTAGGCCTCGCCTCGATTCAATGCTCGTTGTACATATCCTCTAAGGCTCGCATCGTCGATGTAGTCTAGTAAGTACATAGCTTTGATCATGCGGTTGTACTCAGTCAGGGCCTGTAATAAGTGATGGTTTTTACTGTAACCAGATAGCTTGCGTACCAAGATCGCTTGAGTGGTACTTTTCTCCTGGAGTGAGATGGCAATACGCTGGATGGTATCCCAGTGTTCAATGATGAGGTCTGTTTTGATCGGTTTTTTTAAACTCAGTGTTACGCCCTGGCCTGTATTTTCACTGACCTTGAACATATCTTCAATGACCTTGCCGAACTGAGCGTATCTGGGGGCAAAGGTGTACCCAAACAAATCCAACAAGGCGAAATTTACATGATTAACCCCGTGGGTATCGGTCGACAATACATCGGGTTGTATCTCTGAAGTATTGCTTTGCAACAAATCAAAGATGTAGTGGGATTCATGCTCGTTCGATCCGATAACTTTGGCGTTCAGTGCTGCGTGATTGGCAATTAGCGTTATAGCTGAGACACCTTTGTTGGTGCCAAAGTATTTTGAGGAGTACCGGGTTTTAAAAGTCTCCAACCGGCTCTCGAACTTTTGCCCATCAGCACTGGCGTGGATGATACCTTCCTGGATATTGTAGTGCTTAAAGATGGCCAACTTAGCCACCGCGTTATTAATCACATCATTGGCATTATTCAGGGTTTCCGGCCGCAGGTAGTTGGCTTGAATTCCCTTGAGTTGATCATAGGCGCGGTCGGAGATATTGGCCATCCCGTACAACCCGTAATTGGTGCCGTTACCAATAATAACGGCCAACAAGTCATTCACGTTCGCACGGCCTTTCGACTGGACCGGTAGTACATGTTCAAAGTTATCCAGAAAGCCGGTCTCCTGATCGACGTAGCGCAGTACATCGGCAATATTAATCGGTTTTATCTGGTCAAAGAACGGGTTGTTCAGCATACTTTTGACGCCGGTTGATGGCAGCCGCCATTTTGTTTTACCGGTACGATTACGCAGGATGACGTTTTGATTGTCACCGTTTTCGATGCGCCGACTGACCTGTTGTAGTTTATTGTTGAGCTCACTGGATAAAGTCTCGATGAGCTTGCTGGGTTTCGCCGTCAGGCGGGGCTGCATGGATTGCTGGATCAGTATCGTTTTGTCTTTCCAGCGTTCATTGCTGACCAAGTCATCCTGGAGCGAGCGGAACTTAATGACGGTTGGGAGATAGAGCTGTCCATTCAGCTTGTTTGGAATCTGTAAATAGAGCAACCACTCAAAGCGTTCCGGCAGGATGTTGCCCTCCTTATCAGCGAGGAACTCCTTTTGTTTGGGCTGAATTAGCCGTCGGTCCATGGTTTGGAGAGTAGCACCAGTGGCTAACTCGTCCTTAGTGATGGCCAACTGTGTAGTCAGGACCTCTGTTTTCTCGGTAGCCTGGAAGGCTAAACACAGGAATATTGGCCGCAAAACCTTCTCTAACAGCGGCGTTTGTTGGTCATAGTATTCCCAGTGATAGTCATCAAGCGCTCGCTTTTGCTTATTGAGGTACAGGCACAGTGACTCAATATCCCGACTTTTTAGCAGCTTCTGAGCCTCCCGTTTTACTGCACCAAAAGGCTGCTGCTCATCGATGGAGTCATCAATAAAAAGATGAAGTAATTCCGCCGCCTTGCTGATATTGGCCGCAGCGCCTTCCCAGTCCCGATAGGCCGCCTCTTTCGCGTAAACTTTTGCCTGCTCTTGGACTTTTCGAATGTGGTAGACAAAGCCGTCGGCCAGACGCTCACTATTTTGCTCGGCTCGTTCCTGTAGATAGCATAGTAAATAGAGCTGCTGAGTAGATCGGTCAAAACGCTTGAGTTTACTGCCATAATAATCAACCATCGAAGCAAAGTGCTGTTGGTTTTTAATGGACAGCGATAGGGCTTTAACCACGGTATTAACTTCACTCATCCATGGTTGAATTAATCGGTTCACCTTGAGTTCTTTTTCCAGTTCCGGGGGAGTGAAGCTCTTGGCAGACAGCCTCAATTTAGACAGTGGCAATGACCCTTTACCGTCCACCAAGTCCGCAAGATCAGTCGATAAGTTCTCTGATAGGTGGCTTTGCAACGAGGCAGCAATACGCTCACGTTCCTGCTTCATCGCCTGACTCACCACTGTCTGCATCACCGTGTATTTGGGGATTGCAATACGACGTAGTGATAAATACTCGGTGGTTGCGTCGAACAAATACCGGGGCTCAACCCATGACTTGGCTATTTGCTGTAAGTTCGTAATTAGAGAGTGACAATGCTGCCTATCCCGCCATTTTTGATAATTTAGGAGATCAAATATTTTCTGGTATAGCCGGTCTTTCTGCTTTTGATCCAGAGAGAATCTTCGGATACCAGGACCAGGCAGTTGCTCTTTGGCGATAAAGCGTAAATCCTCTTCAACATCACCAAAACTTGGACTTAGAACTACTGGTCTTGATTTGAAGTAACCCAGTAAAGCTACAAAAAAACAGCGTTGAGCACGGTTGCGGATAGAACTGGCGACATTGGCTTCCTTGTCATTCAGGGCAAAGTAAAAGCGACGTTCTTCGAGGGTAAAACTAGGAGGACTGTATAAATCATTGATTTCTGATTCGATGAGGATCTGGAGTCGTTTCTGGATAGCCATATCTGATGCCTAAAAAAGCTCAGCATCATACCCGAATGGGATAAATTAAAGGTTAGGAGGAAGTTAATACCCCTCTGTGGGTCATGGTAGACGGGGCCTACAGGGGATTATGTCTTTTTAGGAGGGAAAATCCCCAGTACCCCATCTATGGATGGTTGTGGCTGTCATTCCAAGCAGTCTTTACGCTTTAACCTTG
>OLHF01000081.1_pt1 | contig 28351 bp, 29 predicted proteins | sample 1609471 | NCBI WGS metagenome assembly OLHF01 (sample SAMN05416858, study PRJEB24817) | seawater metagenome | isolation source: Sea water | place: Canada:Atlantic | collected 2013-11 | reverse complement strand
GGCGCAGCACGCAGGTAATGGTTACTCCCTTATCAAGTACTGCAACGCTGAACTGATTTTCTAGCTTAGCTCCCATAGGGCAAGCCGATAAAGGGTCACCTCCGGCGTTATTGATTTCGACAATAGAATAACTATTCTCTTCAATCAATGCCTTGGTGCAAACCCTTTTCGGCTTGCTGAATCCTGCATCTTCAAGTGGCTTGGGTATATACTTATTCTTATTCGTCTATTGTTTTACCATTAATTGTCTGTTTTTCATACATTAAGCTTAGTTATTTTCAATATAAGTTAGCGATAATAGTTGTACATTAGGCTGGTCCGAAGGTCTAATTTGCGCTTTAACTTGAATACTTTAATATGATGGGATTACTAATAATAAGGAAGTAGAAATGATTTATCGACTCGCCGATGTACAACCAACACTTGCTGATAATAATTTTATTGCACCAAACGCCACCTTGATTGGCGATGTTGAATTAGGCAGCCAAGCAAGTATCTGGTTCAATGTTGTGATCAGAGCTGATTTAGCCAAAATCAATATAGGTGAGAATACCAATATTCAAGACGGTTCTATTTTGCATGTTGATGCCAAATTCCCGATGACGATAGGCCGTAATGTTACTGTTGGCCATAAAGTTATGTTACATGGCTGTACCATTGGAGAAAACACCCTGATCGGCATGAATGCTGTGGTACTAAATGGCGCGAAAATAGGCAAGAATTGCTTGATTGGCGCCAACAGTTTAATTACCGAAAATATGGAAGTACCTGACGGACACCTAGCACTAGGTTCACCGGCTAAAGTAGTAAAAGCACTAGATGAATCAACGCAAGCAATGTTCACTAAATCCGCTATGCACTATGTTGAAAACGGTCAGCGGTATCTAGCAGAGCTAACACTGGTTGAATAGTTTACTCAGGATATAACTTACTCGGAATATAGTCTATTTAGAATAGTAAAGGCGGTGCAATATTGACGGTTCTACCCAACAAGCACAGTTAACCCGTAAGAAGGCTCATTTAACAACTGAGCCTCGTCTTAAAGCCTTTTCCGCTTAGCAATTTATACTACTCAGAATAACCTTCTTCATCACCTGATTTAATACATAAACAAAGCTCAATAACGCAAATTTTCTAGCAATTCATTAAGTGCTTTATAAAAGTCTCAATACATGAAAAAATTAACCGCATTAAGCACATTTGTTCTGCGAATTTATTCTACGAAAAAACACATCTAGACTTTTCACACGCAATCTACAGGTATCGGTAATGGAAGAAAACATTGAAAGTTCAAATAATGAACTTCAAACACAATCAAACAACATGGAATTTTATGTTGTATCCCCTAAAAAATTCCTCATCCTTTTTTTAGGTACTTTCGGTATTTATACGGTTTATTGGTTCTTTAAACATTGGAGCCAATATAAAAAAAGCTCTGGCGAAAATATGTGGCCAATTATGAGAGGAATATTTACCATTTTCTTCACTCATTCCCTGTTTGCACTTTTTGAAACCAAATATGAAAGGAAAACGGGCGAAGCGCCAAGAAGTATTAATCATCTTGCCACTATTTATGTAGTTTTCGCCGTTGGTTGCCAAATTTTGAGCAAGCTATCTGAGAATGGCTACGGCAACCCTGCTACTTTTATTCTGGGATTACTGATACTGCCAGTTTCATGTTGGGTGCTGTATCAAGCACAATCTCTTGCTAACTATTCTGGCGATGATGTAAGAGGCGAATCTAACAATGACTTAACCGGATTAAATTATGCTTGGCTCGTGTTGGGTGGTATTTTCTGGTTACTTATTATTTTGGGCTTATACGCAACGGTTGCTGGTATGTAATCAGCTATATTTAACACATTAATATAGTAAAATAAGCACTATACGTTTAAATGAAAAAAGCTACCAAGGCGGTAGCTTTTTTTGTCTATATGTTTACCTAATTGCCTGTCTAACTTATTACTTACGTTATAAGTTATCAGGTCTTAAGTAAGCTAAATCTTCATCATCATCGGCATGATGATCGTAACCACCTTCAAAGTCGTCATTAAGTTCATTAGCAACCGTAATAGGAAGCTCTAATATTTCTTGAATATAAATAGAGACATTAGTTTGTTCTTTAATAATGCCCTTAAATTCCGCAAAGTTTAATAACTCTATTTCCTTTAAGTAACCTTTAACGACTATCGATAATTGCTTGGTAAAAATTTCGATACAAGTGTCTACTTTTGCGAGCAATGTATCTGTATCGGTATTTGTCAGGTACGTATCTAACTTCTTGTATAACGAGCTGCTAAATACTTTCTTGTCTGAATCGATAATTAATAATGCGATGGCTGTATTAATAAACTTTTGTAATTCAAACTTTAGTATTTCTTCATCTTCATCAATCAGTAAAGCATTCGCACAGTAACTGGCGGCAATACTTTTGTAGACTTCAAGCAACTTAGCGCTTTTGTAACCTTCATTCATAAACTCAGTATGCATCAACTTTATGTCTGAAGTATCAGTAATAGCTAAGGCATACCGTGTGATCGATATTTCTTCAAAGTATGACGGTGATACTTTCTTCAACTGCGCATATTTAGCCCAACCTGCACGAAAACAATAAACAATACCTTGGCTTTTAATGATCTCTTTCGCTTTATCAGTGTCGTTATCACAAAGCTCTAACAAACCTAAATTGCTCATGCCGAGAACAATTTCACAGCCTTTCTTTATTTGGTCAGCATAAATTATCGATAAGTTATCAGAGGCTATTCTCAATGACATATCGGTCAATTGCTGTTTGGTTTTCTGGATAAATTCTGCGCTAAAATAACCTTCACTTTCACCATCTTTTAACACTAATAGAAGAAATGGGTTATTTCTTAACTCTGCAATTTTCATTAATGAATCCTAATCAATTAACGCTATACATCTTAATACGTAATACCGGAGGTTCATTGCAAGCTATAGCGGTGCGAACATATCGTCAGTATCCATTTCAACAGCAGTTACTCGTTGCTTATTAGCATTTTGCTTTAATGAATTTTCAATGTTTTCCAATGTACCATTGGTGCTAACCGTTATCACTTCACGATATGCTTCTTCACTCAAGGTTTTAATTTTCATTAACAGCTCTTCAATACTTCCTGATGTTTGCTCTTCGTCTTCTTCCAATTCAGAAAAGTCATGACCAACAAAAGGTAACGATAAGTATAAAAGTCCGAAATCATCTTCAACAATGGCATTTAAAACTTCCACTTTTTTCTCTTCATCATCAGAAGAAAGAAAAATTTGTGTAAGTAAACTGTGTGCTTCAGTTTGCGCACAAAACACGTGGTCTTCATCCAAATTTTGCCAATATGACGGTTCAACATTTAACAGTTGTTTAATTGACTCAGCGTCCATTAACCATGTAGCAATGGAAGGAATTGTGGCATCGTGCTCTCTAACAATTTTAGCAACCGTTAGAATATCCATTTCTGTCAGCACAGCAAGCATAGTCTCATCACCTTGCTCAGCAGCGATAGTTTCTAATGAGGTACCTGCACGTCTGCCACTATGTTGGGCTTCTTCAATAATGTCGCTAGCAAGAATTAATGCATTTTTTGTCAAAGTGATTCCTTAAAACGTAGTTATTTATTTTTAGTAATTTTACTTATTGCCTTGAGATTATATAAAACTTACTCAGTAACTCTAGTAGTTTTCATCATAATCATCAGATGCGTAATCATCGAACTGATCATCTTCATCTTCTTCCGCTTTCATCGGCGTAGCGTCGTAACCGTTATAAAAGTGAATAAGTAAAATAGCTGTTTTTAAATCTTGCTCTGCATCGGCCATTATTTCAGTAATACAGGCTCTGGCATCGTTATGTACGCCAACAAAAGGTTTTATATCATCCCAGGCAGGCTCATCATTAAGATCTACTTTTGCCAAGTTTTTACTATCAATTCTAACTTTAGTCGAAATTGCCATAGCAAGTTGGTCAACCATGCCACTAAATAATAACGGCATTTGCTTTAATTGTTCGAACAAACTAGATAAATAATTTGCTAATAACTCTGGGTTTTCAGGATCAGCCAATGAATCCATGTTCTCTAAATAAAGAGAAAAATCATCAGCTAAATAATCAGGTACTTTTTTTTCGCTTTGCATTCATTCATTCCTAAAGGAAAATCATATGAAGAGCCTATCGAAGACTCTTTCGATAAATATTCTTAACACACTATAAAACTAACGATAAAGCCTATTATAAAGCTTAGTTTAGGGCGCTGTGCCAAAACGATTCGGCAATTTCACGCGGGTCGGTAATGACGGTATAGTTATTTTTTAAGTATAAAGAGCGCTTTTTTGGATCAGAAATAACATCATATGCCTGTTGGATCAGCTGAAATTTTTCTTTTGCTTCCACGCCATCATTTCTGTCAGGGTGATATTTATTCGCTAGCTTTCTATAAGCTTTTTTAATCTCGACGGTGGTAGATGCTCTGCTTACGCCTAATTGTTCAAAATGGTCCATAAAACTACTCTTATCTTTTACTAATTAATCGATGCTAAACAACATAAATACGGTTGAAATGCTTGATATGATTAACGTTATAAACTTAATCTATATCGTGCAGCGGCCACACTACAATATGGTCAGGAAAACTTTCAATATCAACATCATCGTCTTTCACTATTTTACCACGTACCGACATGCCTGCTTTATGCATTGCCGACTTTTTGCCTTTATTCAACAACGGATGCCATGAAGGCATGCCTCTACCTTCTTTTAAACGACGATAAGTACAACTTGGCGGCATGAAAAAAACATCATCTAAGTTTTCTTGCGTTAACTGCACACAATCTGGCACTAACGTGGTACGTTGTTCGTATTTAGAACACTGACCACTTTTATCATTCAACAAATAACAGGCGATATTGGAATAATTCATTTGCTCACCTTCAACAATATGTGTTGTTGGCATTAATTCCGTTTCGTCAGTAGTATTTTCATCATCAATGAATTTATGCAGACAACATTTAGCGCAGCCGTCACACAACGATTCCCATTCGGTTCTCGTCATATCATCTAATGATTTGGTTTCCCAAAATGGTTCGATAGCCACTTTTTTAACTACCGAACGCTTATTCTTTTTACTCATATTCTTACTTATTGCTATTTATTGAATAGGTGGAAATTTAATATGGTCAGATAAATGTCCAACCGAGCTAACAAAATAGTACGACAAGTTCCAATGCATTAAACTTTTATAATTATTATACGCAAGGTAAGCACGGCCTTTTTCACCATCAGGAAAAACTAACGCCGCCTTAATATCAACATTTGGTAAGTTCGTGCCATCAGTGCGACGAATACCCAATGCTTGCCATTGCGCTAACGTTTTTTCAGTTTTAGCCCAAGCCTTTAACCAGTTTTTTCGACCACCCGTATTTTGAGGGATAGCAAATACATTATCAAAGTTGCTTGGCAGCTTAACTTGGCGACCCCAAGTAAGATCGTCATTCCAGCCTTCTTTTTTCAAGTAATTAGCCATTGATGAAAATACATCGGCTTGGTTAGCCCAAATATCTTTTTTACCGTCACCATCACCGTCAACGGCGTAGCCAACAAATGACGTAGGCATAAACTGATTTTGCCCCATCGCACCGGCCCATGAACCTTTCATATTTGCGATATCAATATGGCCTTCTTGTAAAATTTTCAGTGCCGCCCATAATTGCTTTTTGAAAAACACTTCTCGGCGCCCTTCGTAAGCTAATGTTGATAAAGCAGAGATAACATTATAGTTGCCCATAATTTTACCAAAGTTTGTTTCTAAGCCCCATAGCGCAACAATAAAGCGTGCTTGTACGCCATATTCAGCCGCTACTTTCGTTAACAAGACTTGGTGCTTTTTATACATAGCGCGCGCACGTTTTATTTTCCAATCTGGCAGGCGTTTTGGCAAATACGTATCAAGGGTTTCAACTTTTTCTGGTTGATTACGGTCGGCTTTTACTGCTCGCTTATGAAATACAACCTTAGCAAATGATTCATCAATTAAGGTTTGTTCAAAACCCTTAGCCAGTGCCTCTTGCTTTAATTGAGCAATATATTCATCAAAACTTGGTTTTACTGGCTTGGCTGATTTAGTCGACTTAGCCTCTGCTGAGGTTTTACTTTGTGGATCAGCGAAGGCATTAGCAAATGCCGGCATTGAAGATAAAGCGATACAAAGTGATAACGAAAGCGATTTAACGAGTGTGCGTTGCTTCATTAACTATTCCTCGCCCTGGCTGCTTATTTCGCTGCTGTCATTTTTCATTTCAGCTTTATGCGCTTTTAGCATGTCATCTTCTTTTGGTGTCAGTTGCAAGTAATAGCCCTGCAGACTTAAGTTTTCTTTCACTTTATCAAGCTCAGCAAAGCCTAACTTAGTTTTAGTCGCTAAATTAATTACGGTGACTAACGTTGGCGTACCAAACATTTTCATTAACGCTTCGGGTACGGCGGAAAAATCATCTCTTTTATTAACAAAAAGATAGGTTTGTGCTTTTTTAGCACTTTTATAAACACTACACAGCATAACGGAGACCTATGATTAAAGTGGTTTAGGGGAATTATTAATAGTAATAATATTTTTAAAAAACGTCTGCTTAACGCTATCACATCAATACGACAACATCTCAATAGTTATGTAACATTTTACACGCCATAACTATTGATTAGTTAATGCGACAATTTATTTAAGGCATTTGTTCTTTAAGCGCTGAGATATTTAAACACTCAGTCATTAAAACGCTAGTTTATTTGAAATCGTTCTCAACAAAAGCCAGTAACTTATCGCCTAGTAATGGTTTACGCCACCCCTGCATAATATCGACTAAATGAACGTTATTTTCCGCGCCATTAAGTTTAAAATACCATGAGAGAAACTGATTAATTTGCTTTTTAGAGGCTAAGTTTTCAATTAACAACTCAGTTTCAGTACCAATTAGGGCAATAAAGCTTTTAACTTTTTTAAAGTTTTGCTTATAACCTGGATATTCATCAAGTCTAATTATTTGCGCTGGCAATTCAGAATTAGCTTCCTGTTCAGCTTGCTTTAACACAAACAGCATTGCTCTGCCTTTATGCCTAATATCTAGCTGTTCAACACCTTCAATACGCGCCATAGCACCGACATTATCAGGGTTGTGTTGCGCCAAGGCCATTAAGGTATGATCTTTAGCAATAAAACCAATAGGACGATCTTTCTGCTTAGCTTGCTGATAACGCCAAGTGGCTAGTTGTTGTAATCGATAAAGTTGTTGTGGATTTAAACGCCACGCCATCTTTATATTTTTATACATTTGCGATTCATCAATAGCAGTGAATTTTCGTTCAATCATCAATTCACTTTCTTGCTGCGCTGCCGCTAACCAACCTGACTGCTCAATTTCAGCCATTAACTTTGGTAAGATGTTAAATAAGTGTTCAACATCGGCTTGAGCATATTCAAGCTGTTTTTCAGTTAATGGTCTTTTCATCCAATCGGTACGTGACTCAGACTTGTCTAATTCAATACCGGTGTAATGCGCTATCATTGCGGCGTAGCCCAATGACAAACCATGGCCTAAAAACGCCATGATGATTTGGCTATCGATTAAATTAACCGGGCGACAATTACCAGCCGTTAGAAAAACTTCTAAATCTTCTGAACAAGCATGCAATACTTTGACAATATTTGGGTTTTCCATTAACTGCCAAAACGGTGTTAAATCAGACAATGCTACCGGGTCTATTAAAGCCAGTGTTTTACCATCATTTATCTGAATAAGACCTAATTTGGGATAAAGCGTACGTGTGCGAACAAACTCGGTATCAATCGCGAGAAGTTCGGCTTGCGCATATGATTGGCAAATTAGGTCTAATTGTTGAGCGTCTTCGACATAGATTTTTTCAAGAACTGCTTGCACTTAATATCCTATTTAAGCTGTATACCCGAGCTTTATATGGCTGTTATAACGAAAGGCTAAAGCGAGTATTGTAAATCGCGATAACTTATTTATCGTTACAATATCGTATTTACTAGTATTTGCCAAAACGAAAAATGACAGAGTTAAAGGAAAGTATAAATAGCTCCAATAATCTGTCATTTAAATTTTACTTTTTAGTAGGCTTACGTCGCGTAGCTTGCTGGCTGCGATGTTGATGCTTTTTCACTGAACGACGAATTCTGCGACTTTTTGCATTATCCATCGCTTTTTCGTCAACTTTTACCTTACTTTGGGTTTCAGGTGCTAAATCAACTAGCTTTCTGTAATAGTTTACATCGTTTAAGCCTAGTTCGGTCCAACCACCTAAAGGTAATTGACGTTTCATTTCTAAGTCACCGTAACGAACACGAATCAAGCGACTCACTTGTACGTCTTGGCTTTCCCATAAACGACGAACTTCACGGTTACGTCCTTCAGAAAGTACCACATGGAACCAATGGTTACGACCTTCACCACCACGGTAAGTTATTTTCTGAAATTTCGCAGGACCATCTTCTAACTTCACACCATGACGTAAAGTTTGTAGCATGGCTTCGTTTACTTCACCAAAAACACGTACTGCGTATTCACGCTCAACTTGTTTAGACGGATGCATTAAACGACTAGCTAATTCGCCATCAGTGGTGAAAAGTAACATACCTGAAGTATTGATATCTAAACGACCAACAGCAACCCAACGGCTACCCTCAAGTTTAGGTAATCGATCAAATACTGTTGGACGGCCTTCTGGGTCTTTACGTGTACACATTTCACCTTCAGGCTTGTTGTACATCAGTACACGACACAAGTCTTCTTCTAAAGGTTTAAGTTTTACTTGATGGCCATCAACTCGAATAAGTTCAGTACCTTCAACACGGTCACCTAAGTAGGCAGTTTTGCCTTCAACACTGACACGGCCAGCGCTAATATAAGTTTCCATTTCGCGGCGTGAACCTGCGCCTGCGCGCGCTAATACTTTTTGTAATTTTTCAGACATGTGTCTTAACTCTCTTACGTCAGTAACTTGATGAAAATATTGCTATGCAACTAACTTTCACTACGTCTCTGTCTCTTTAAGTGTAAGGGGAATATTGTCCCTTGCGTTTAACTCAGCTTAAATTTAGCTAAGCTTTAAAATTTATACTTTACTCGGTTCGCCGGTTAACTCTGCCATTGGCACAAGTTCAGGCAATTGCTCGAGTGAGGTCAACGAGAAGTAATCCAAAAATTCTTGGGTACTTGCGTATAACACCGGTCGACCTGGCACTTCCTTATGTCCAACCGTTTTAATCCATGCTCTTTCAGTCAATGTCTTTATTATATGACTACTGACGGCAACTCCGCGAATATCTTCTATTTCACTACGCGTTATCGGTTGTTTATAGGCAATTAACGCCAATGTTTCCAATATAGCTCGTGAATACTTTGGCGCTTTTTCTTTATAGAGGTGCGCTAAGTCTTCACTCAATTCTGTTGGTGTTTGAAATCGATAACCTGATGCGACTTTATTAAGTTCAACACCACGACCTTTATAATGGGCTTGAATGGCAAGAATTATATCACGAATTTTAAGATTACTAACACGATATTCTATTAAAAAATCACGTTTAAGCGACTGCACCGATAACGGTTTATCAGCAACAAACAAAGCCGCTTCAACCAAGCGTTGTAGTTTATCATCATCGATATCTTTAAAGCGTATTCTGTCGTTCATATTTCTCGGTACTGTATTTGGAAAATATTAAAACTTAAGAGTTTAGGAACTTACTCTGCAAGTTTAGGTAAACAAACCCGTAAGCGCCCATAAACCTCAGTTTGTAGGCAATCAATTAACGATTCTTTTATTAATTCTAATATCGCTAAAAAGGTTACCACGACACCATTTCGACCTTCTTCAAGAGTAAATAAGTCACTAAAATCAACATAACACTTTTTATCACCGGCACTTTTAAGCGTTGATAATATGTAAGCCATACGCTCTCTGGTTGATAACGACTCTTTTTGAATATGGTGATGTTCAAAAGCTTGTGTTCGTTTGATCACTCCTTGTAAAGCCGCAACTAACTCCTGCAAATCAACATTAGTGTTTTCAATGTGGGGGACAAAATTGTCAGCTAGTTCCACTTGAGCCATAAAATTATCTCGGCCTAAGCGTGGCAACTCATCAATATTTTCTGCTGCCTGCTTAATTACTTCGTATTCTTGTAATTTTCGTACTAACTCAGCACGAGGATCGCCCTCTTCCTCTTCTACCGCTTGCTTTGGTAGTAACAACCGAGATTTAATCTCAGCTAAAATCGACGCCATTACTAAATATTCAGCCGCTAATTCCAGCTTAATGTCTTTCATTAGCTCAACATATGCCATGTATTGCGTGGTAATTGGTGCGATGGGTAAGTCTAAAATATCGAATTTTTGCTTGCGAATTAAATACAACAATAAATCAAGCGGCCCTTCGAACATCTCCAGAATAACTTCTAGAGCATCAGGCGGAATAAATAAGTCTTGTGGTTTATCAACAATGGCTTCGCCACGCAGAAAAGCAAAAGGCAGCACTTGTTGCAGCATAACGCCTGACGCTTTCGTACCATCAAGAACGGCGTTTTCCAATGTTGATTCAGTAGTATCTGACATTAATTTTCGACTATTTTAACGACTTATTGAAACGGCGTTGGATCGCCTTCACCAACACGAATAATTTCAACGTCATCGTTTGAAAAGTCGATAACCGTTGTTGGATGCTCACCTAAATGGCCGCCGTTGATGATTAAGTCAACTTGATGCTCTAAAATATCGCGAATATGCTCAGGGTCAAATTCAGCAGTACTTTCACCTGGCATGATAAGCGTTGTTGACATGATCGGCTCGCCTAACTCTTCCAGCAAGGCTTGCGCAATGGCATTATCAGGCACACGAATACCAATGGTTTTACGTTTTGGATTCAGCAGTCTTTTTGGCACTTCCTTTGAGCCTTTAAAAATAAAGGTGTAAGGACCAGGCGTGTTATTTTTCAATAATCGAAAAGCACTGTTATCAACACGGGTGTATTCAGACAATTCAGACAAATCACAGCACATCAGGGTAAAGTTATGCTCTTTATCTATGTCCCTAATTTTACAAACACGCTCTAAGGCTTTTTTGTCACCAATGTGACAACCTAAGGCATAACCAGAATCGGTTGGATAAACAATAACGCCACCTTGGCTAATGATAGCGGCAGCTTGCTTCATTAATCGACCTTGTGGATTATCAGGGTGTACATAAAAAAACTGACTCATGATGAGCTCCGATTAATAACTAAAATTATTGACTGGGTAGTAATTTCTTACCATATTTGCCAAATAGGCTTGGCATGCTCAGGCATTCTTAAATTACGACCTAAATCACTCCAACGACTTGGCTGATGAAAGTCGGACCCCATCGATGCATGTAAATCATATTCTAAACAAAAGCTTAGCATTAATTTTCGTTGTGCGTCGTTCATTTGTGGTAAAACCACTTCTAAACCGTCGCCTGCAACCGCCTTAAAATGGACAATCAAACGACGTAACCACTTAGTTGATAAATCATATCGAATAGGATGTGCCATCACTGCTACACCGCCCGCAGCATGAATGATAGCCACGGCTTCTTCAATGCTACACCAATTCGGTTTTACATAAGCTCGGCTACCTTTGCCAATATATTTGTCAAAGGCCGCCTGCATTTTACTCACCGCACCTTGTTGCAACAATACTCTGGCAAAATGTGCACGAGTAATTGAGCCTGCACCTGCTAACGCTTTTGCTTGCTGATAAACATCAGGAAAACCGCATTTGGTTAATTTTTCACCCATGGTAATTGCACGAGTTTCTCGGCGCTGTTGTTGTTGTGCAATCAATGACAACAATGCTTCATTGTTTGGGTCTAAATTCAAGCCGACAATGTGAATTTCAAAGCCTTGCCATTCGGTTGATATTTCAATGCCATCAATTAATGTTAATGGAATATTTTTGTCTAAAATAGTTTGTTTTGCACTATCAAGACCCGATACCGTATCGTGATCAGTGATGGCTAAAACATCAATTTGAAAGTTAACCGCCCGTTCTATTAGCTCTTGCGGCGTCAGTGCACCATCAGAGCAATTAGTATGGCTATGTAAATCAACCCGTAAGTTTGATAAATCTTTATCATTTTGAAAATCAGTGGTTGACAACATAACTGTGATCGGTTCTTCTATAGGGACTTAAATGCCTTAAGCACTATCAAGTCGCTTATTTGGCAAGTGAATAAATCAATTTTACTGAGATAAAACAGATAATGATACAAGTAAAACAAACTATTTCTTTGATTTGGTGGTGGCATAACTCTACATAAGTGGGTTGTGATGTTTACTTGTAAGTAAAAATTCCGAAAACCCGCACTTTATTGCGGGTTTTTTGCTTTTAGCAAACTGATAAATAACTAATTTTTCAGTTATAAATTTTAGAGATTAACTATGTTACGAATTAAAGTTAAACGTTGGTTTTTGTGGTGGCTTTTGCCTATTTACGCTGGATGACCGTATTTAAAACTATTTAGGAATACCAATAAAAATGAACAAGAATAATCAACAATTTGATAATACTGGTAGTAATGCTGGTAGTTATGCCGGTAATAATACCGAAAACCGCCTGCAATTAGGCACGGTTACTAGCTTCACTGAACACTTAAGTTACCAAAGCGATCCACTTGCTGTTTTTCACACTTTATGTGGTGATGAAAGTGGTAATTTAAAAGAAAACACCCTTTTGCTTGAATCGGCGGAAATCGATAAAAAGCACCAACTGAAAAGTCTATTACTCGCTGATACTGCCGTAAAAATTGTTTGTCATGGCAATAACGTATCGTTTACTGCCCTCAATAAAAATGGCGAAAATGCCCTAGCTTTTGCCAAACAAATACTAGTAGCCCATGCCGATATTACTGAAACTGCAAATAGTCATGCTTTTACCGCGACTTTTTTGGCTACGCCAGAAGAGCTAGATGAGCGCTCTCGACTACTTGCCGTCAACCCATTTCAAAGCTTACGCCTTTTTCAACAGTTAACTAATTTAACTGACCACCCTTTCGCGGTATTTTTAGGTGGTGCCTTTGCCTTTGATATGATGGCTGTTAGTGAACAACTACCCAATGTTGCTGATAGTGAAAACACCTGTCCTGATTTTGTATTTTATCTTGCTGAAACCTTGATTGTTATTGACCATGAAAAACAATCGAGTGAAGTTATTGCTAACCTATTCTCTGGTCAACACTATGAAGAGGCAAAGGCAGCACTGACAAATAAAGTTGCAGCAATTAAAGCTACACTTGCAAACAGCGTTACCGCAACACTGTCATTAAAAGCTTCAGCAACTTCAAATCAAAACACAATTGACGACAGCTTAACTTGTGATATTGATGACCAAGCATTTTGCCAAATCGTCAATAATTTAAAAGAGAACATTTTAGCCGGTGATATTTTCCAAGTCGTGCCTTCTCGCACTTTTAGCTTGCCGTGCTCTAATACTCTTAATGCTTATAAAGCATTAAAACGTCGCAACCCAAGTCCTTACATGTTTTATCTACAAGACAGCGACTTTTGTATGTTTGGCGCGTCACCTGAATCCGCTTTAAAATATCAACAAAGTAATCGACAAGTTGAGATTTACCCAATCGCTGGTACCCGTCCTCGTGGTTTTAACGCTGACGGAAGCTTGTCGCCAGACTTAGACAGCCGAATAGAGCTTGATTTACGCCTAGATAAAAAAGAATTGGCTGAGCATATTATGTTAGTCGATTTAGCCCGCAACGATATTGCCAGAGTAAGCCAACCAGGTACTCGCCACGTTGCCGATTTACTTAAAGTTGACCGTTACTCGCACGTTATGCACCTTGTTTCTCGTGTGTGCGGCACATTAGAAACCGAACTAGACGCATTACACGCTTATCAAGCCTGTATGAATATGGGCACCCTTTCTGGCGCGCCAAAAGTCAAAGCAACATCACTGATTCGACAAGTTGAAGGTAAGCGCCGCGGTAGTTATGGCGGTGCAGTAGGCTATTTAACCGGTGATGGTGATATGGATACTTGTATCGTTATTCGCTCTGCCTTTGTTAAAAACAACATTGCGCAAGTTCAAGCAGGTGCCGGTGTGGTGTTTGATTCTGACCCGCAATCTGAAGCCAATGAAACCAGACAAAAAGCGCAAGCGGTGATCAGTGCGGTTATTGAAGCTGAAAATAAAGAATTAATTATTAGCGGCAACAACAAGGAGGTTCAATCATGAGTTTAGCGAAACTAACGTCTGATACTTTGCCAAGCTCTTTACCAGACTCTTTACCAGAAATAGTAATGATAGATAACCTCGACTCGTTCACGTATAACTTAGTTGATGAGTTTCGCTGCTTAGGCTACCAACTAACAATTTATCGCAACACTTTGAGTGCTGACTTTATTTTTCAAAAGTTAACGGAAAAGCAAAACGAAAACCCTGCTGGGGTGATTTTAGTGTTATCACCAGGGCCTGGCACACCAGCTAATGCTGGCTGCTTAATGGCGTTAATCAAGCTTGCTGTTGGTCAATTTCCCATGTTAGGTATCTGCCTTGGACATCAAGCATTAATTGAGCATTATGGCGGCAATGTAGGCAGAGCGCCTGAAATAGTGCACGGTAAAGCTTCAAATATTACCCATACCGAGCGCGACGAATTTAATAACATTCAGCAATCGTTGCCCGTTGCGCGTTATCACTCATTAGTCGGTTTAAAAATGCCTGAAGCACTTGAAGCGACAGCATATTTAATTACCGGTAATGGTGAAAAATTACCAATGGCTATCGCACAAAAGCAAGATAATATCATTGCTTTTCAATTTCACCCTGAATCAATTTTAACCACTTTTGGTAGCACATTACTGGCGCAAAGCCTTGACTGTTTGTGCCAAAATAAAATAGCCAAGCAAGCGCAGAGCAAGGATTAATCATGGAAAATATTCTACAACAACTCGTTGATGGTCAATCACTGTCACAAGCACAGTCTCATTCATTTTTCAGTGAGGTAATGCAAGGTAATATTGCGCCTGAATTACTCGCTAGTGTACTTACCGCGCTAAAAATAAAAGGTGAAACACCTGAAGAAATTGCCGGTGCTGCCGTGGCAGTAAGAGAATATGCCACACCGTTTCCGCCACAAGCACATGCGGTTAGTGATTGCGTAGGCACTGGTGGTGATGGTGCAAATACCATCAACATTTCGACTACCGCGGCTATTTTAGCCTCGGCCTGTGGCTTACCTATGGCAAAACATGGCAATCGCAGTGTTTCAAGTATGTCGGGCTCTGCTGATTTATTAGAAGCCTTTGGTGTCAATTTAATGATGTCACCAGCAACGGCGAGCAAATGTTTACAACAAACAAACTTATGCTTTCTTTATGCTCCTGCCTATCACCCGGGCTTTAAACATGCAGGGCCAGTGCGTAAAGCCATGGGCATTAGAACCTTGTTTAATATTCTTGGCCCTTTAGTAAATCCAGCAGCGCCAAAAGTCATGCTATTAGGGGTTTATACGCCAACATTAATTCCTACTATGGCAAAAAGCCTAATGCTAACAGGTGTTGAACGTGCTTGGGTTGTGCATGGCAGTGGTTTAGATGAAATAGCCTTACATGGTGAAACACATGTTTGTGAAATTAACCAAGGCAAGCTAGAACATAAAGTAGTAACACCTGAAGATTTCGGCTTAAGCCGTTATGAGTTAACTGATATCAAAGGTGGCACGCCACAAGAAAATGCCGATATTATTAAAGCTATTCTATCGGGTAATGGGCAAAACGCTCATAATAGTGCCGTTATTATTAACTGTGCAGCCCTACTCTACTTACATGGTAAAGCCGACAACTTAAAAGCTGCCGCGACGTTAGCAAAAGGTGTACTAGCTTCAGGCAAAGCGCTAAAAAGCTTAGAGCAATTAGTTTTATTATCAAACAGCGACAGTAGCGACAAAAACCAAGGGTAGTTTTAAAAATGAATGTATTAGAAAAAATTGTTGCTGACAAACGTATTGAAGTAGCGCAACGAAAAATCGACTTTCCTTTAGAGCGCTTTAAAAGTTCGTTACAGCCAAGCGAAAAAGATATGTATGCCGCGCTTGATAGAAAACAAGGCAATGCATTTGCAGGTTTTATTTTAGAGTGTAAAAAAGCCTCACCATCTAAAGGTTTAATTAGAAGCGATTTTGATGTCGCCAGTATTTGTAAAGTTTACGATAAATACGCTGCTGCTATTTCAGTGCTTACCGATGAAAAGTACTTTCAAGGCAACTTTGATTATTTAAAAATTGTTACTGAAACCGTAAAGTGCCCAGTATTAAATAAAGACTTTTTTGTTGATACTTACCAAGTCTATTTGGCGCGTTATTATGGCGCTGACGCCATTTTATTAATGCTAAGTGTATTAAGTGATGCGGAGTATCAAGCATTAGAAACGGTCGCTAAATCATTAAATTTATCGATTCTTACCGAAGTATCAAATGACGAAGAGCTAACACGAGCAATAGCACTTAACGCTAAGCTTATTGGTATTAATAATCGCAACTTAAGAGATCTATCTACGGATATTTCACGTACTTTTGATTTTGCACCGAAAATACCAGCAGATCGCATTGTGATTTCTGAATCAGGTATTTATACCAACGACCAAGTAAGAGAGCTTGCGCCAGCAGTCGACGGCTTCTTGGTGGGTAGCTCAGTCATGGCACAAGACGATATTGATTTAGCTTGTCGAACACTTATTTACGGTAACAATAAAGTTTGTGGTTTAACCGCCACAGAGTACGCCGAAAGAGCAGTAGCTACTGGCGCGCAATTTGGTGGCTTAATTTTTGCTGAAAAGTCGCCACGCTGCGTTTCGCTTTCACAAGCCCAAAGCATTGTTAACAGTGTGCCTAGCCTAAATTATGTTGGTGTTTACGTTAATGAAAGCATTAGCAATATAGTTGAACATGCAAAAGCATTAGCGCTTTTTGCCGTGCAATTACATGGCGAAGAGAATCAAGAATTTATCAACCAATTAAAAACGGCATTACCAAGCAACTGCCAAATTTGGAAAGCAGTAAAAGTTGAAAATGCCATTCCACCACTAACGTTAGCGCATGTTGACCACTGGGTGCTTGATGGCAAAAACCCTGGCAGCGGAGAAGCCTTTGGTTGGCAATCGTTAACTGAAAGTGAGCAACTATTGTCTAAGTGTATGCTCGCAGGTGGATTAAGCCAAGACAACATTAATAGCGCATTAGCACTACAAAGCGCTCAAGATTTATTTGGTTTGGATATCAACTCAGGTGTTGAGGATAGTCCAGGCGTAAAAAGCCGTGAAAAACTTAACTCAGTATTCACGCAAATACGGAATTATTAAAATGACTGTGACAAAAAATACAGAAAAGAAAACACTACCCGCTTACTTTGGTGAATTTGGCGGTATGTTCGTTGGCGAACTTTTAGTGCCAGCATTAGAGCAATTAGAACAAGCTTTTATCGAGTCGCAATCTGATGAAGCTTTTCTAACTGAATTTAACAAACTACTGACTAGTTATGCTGGCCGCCCTACGCCACTGACCTTGTGTCGTAACATTGTTAAAAATCCATTAGCAAAAATTTACCTTAAACGTGAAGATTTACTACACGGCGGCGCACATAAAACTAACCAAGTATTGGGTCAGGCTTTACTAGCAAAACGTATGGGTAAAACAGAAATAATTGCTGAAACAGGAGCAGGTCAACATGGTGTTGCGACGGCTATTGCTTGTTCATTATTGGGCTTAAAATGTAAAGTTTATATGGGCGCTGTTGATTGTCAGCGTCAACAGCCAAATGTTTTTCGCATGAAGTTAATGGGCGCAGAAGTTATTCCCGTGACTGCCGGCAGTGGCACACTAAAAGACGCGGTGAATGAAGCATTACGTGACTGGTCTGCCAATTACGACAACGCACATTACTTGTTAGGTACTGCGGCAGGCCCGCACCCGTTCCCAACAATTGTCCGTGAATTTCAAAAAATGATCGGCGAAGAAGCTAAGCAGCAATTGTTAGCGGAAGAAGGTCGTTTACCTGATTATGTTATTGCTTGTGTTGGCGGTGGTTCAAACGCTATTGGCATGTTCAATGACTTTATTGGTGATGAAGGCGTAAAACTAATTGGTGTTGAGGCTGGTGGTAAAGGTATAAATACCACACACCACGGCGCGACACTCGTTGCAGGTACTAAAGGTATGCTGCACGGCAACTACACCTACATTATGCAAGATGATAATGGTCAAATAGAAGAGTCTTATTCAGTATCTGCTGGTTTAGACTACCCTGCTGTTGGTCCACAACACGCACAATTAAAAGACTCAGGTCGTGCGCAATATGTACCAATTAATGACGATGAAGCACTTGAAGCATTTCAATTGTTAGCTCGCAATGAAGGTATTATTCCTGCACTTGAGTCGTCACATGCGTTAGCACAAGCATTAAAAATGGCTGATGAAGTCACCGAAGAAACAGTATTTTTAGTTAACTTGTCAGGACGTGGCGATAAAGATTTAGCCCATGTAAACGCTATTATTTCTCCGGAAACTGCAGAACAAAGTACTCTCGATGGCAGTAAAGTAAAACACAGAGGAGAAGCATAATGAGCCAAGCTAACCAAATAAGTACACGCTACGATGTTGCTTTTAAAAACTTAGCAGAGAAAAACCAAGGCGCTTTTATTCCTTTCGTGACCATTGGCGACCCAAATGCCGAGCAATCATTTGAAATTATTAAAACACTAATAGATGCAGGCGCTGACGCACTTGAATTAGGTATTCCATTTTCAGACCCTAGTGCTGACGGTATGACTATTCAAATGGCGGCGCTTAGAGCCTTAAATGCCAATATCAATACTGATATTTGTTTAGACATTTTGGCGCGTGTTCGTGCTTACGCACCTGATATGCCGATTGGTTTATTACTCTACGGTAACTTAGTGTTTGCCCGTGGTATTGATAATTTCTACCGTGATGTTGCCTCAGCAGGTGTTGATTCAGTACTTATTGCTGATTTACCTATTCGTGAAAGCAAACCTTTCAGAGCAGCAGCGATTAAAAATGGTGTAGCACCAATTTTTATCGCGCCACCAAATGCCAGTGAAGCAACAATAGAAAAGGTAGCTCAATATGGCGCTGGTTATACTTATGTTTTAAGTCGCGTTGGCGTTACAGGTACAGAAACTGAAGCGGAAATGACAGGCCATAAATTGATCAGTGCCTTGGATAACTTTAAAGCTGCACCGTCAGTAATTGGTTTTGGTATATCTAAGCCAGCACAAGTAACTGAAGCATTAGCAACGGGCGCTAAAGGTGCGATAAGTGGCTCTGCCGTGGTTAAAATCATTGAGAATAACTTAGGTAATAATGACGCCATGCTAAAAGCATTAGCTGAATTTGTTACTGCTATGAAGGCAGCGACTGAACTTTAGTGGTTTAGAAATGAGATAGCCTAATCTATTGGAATTGGATTAGGCTATTTGAACTTTAGGGGCGGCAAATGTAAAAAACAAGCCCGTCAATTCTTTCGCTTTATATTCGGCTTCTATTCTTAAACGTGCATCTCCTGCTTGAGAGTATTCAAACTTGAATGCATTTCTAAAATTAACTGGTCTACTTTTTCTGAAAAAGACTTTTCCCAGCCTTGACTATTTTCATTTTTTGCTTCTTGTAGCCAGTTAACTGCCCTGGCAAGTAAATCATATTGTTCAGGCAAATCTGTCATCAATTTTCCAAAGCGATCTACATTAGATTCAAATAGGTTACGTACAAGGAAATAAGGCCATTGGTCATAGTTTTTTAAGTGACCAATTTCGTTTCCATGCATTAGCATCATGAATTTAGCAAGCAACATAATAATGTTAAAAGTATCACCTTGTAAGTTGAGAGCTCGAATTGGATTTGGACCTTTGGATGCGCTTTCTGTAGATTCTATTGCTTTAGTAACCATTACAACTTGCGTGTCACATTGCCATGTAGTCTCAATAGGAGCTTCGTTTCCAGTGAACTTGTAAAGCTGGCCAGTAGCATCATAAATAAATTGTATTAATAAATTTATTTCAAAGACGTTCCAAAGTAATTTTTTATTTTTCATTGGGTTGGTATACACATTACCGATTGAATTATCATCAAAAACTGCAATGTGTAGCGAACTTTTCATTGCATCGATGAACTGAAAATGGCGAAGACTGTAGTCAGGGGTGGAGCTTGGATCTCCAAATTTCTTGTACGTATTATTTATGCCTGAAATCATCTCGTGCAAATCACCATTTGATGATTTTAGAGGAGATTTAGCACTAAAAGTAAAGAAATCATTCATGGGGAATAATGCTTGATAAAGCACTTCTTTATTTTGGAATGTGAACTTATTACTGTGATTTCTTTCTAATTGTTCTAATAAATCGAAGAATGCTCTTTTATGTTCTAAATACAGAGGTCCAATCTGCATTTCAAGTTGATCATCATGTTGTTTGATTAAGAAATACAAAGTTTTTCGTGTAAAATTAGCAGCAAAGATGGCACCTACAGCTGCTATTGAAGCGCTGATAGTGCCAAACCACATAGCCCAGTTACCGAATTCAGTAGAGCCATAAGGAAAGATAAAGCCTGTTAGCATTAATACGACAAAAGTAATTATCGCCCCAAGTAACAAACCAATAATAGTTACAGTTAGTCGATTAACTTTCATGTACGCGGCACTCATCAGTTAGCTGTGATGTTTGTCTTCTTTCATTTTGGAGTTCATTTAAAAGTTTAAGCTGCTGTGCATGTTTTTTTCCACTTCTTTTTTTTGGTTGTTATATTCTTTAATCTCTAGTTTTTTTGCTTCTAGTTGTTGTTTTAAATTTGCAACATCATGATTGCGACTTTCAAGAGTAATATTTAACTTTTGAATGTCAGACTCAAGTTTATCAGCGTTAGTTTGAAGGACTTTAACACTTTCTAGTCGTTTACTAATTTCAGCGTCATACTTGGTTAAGAGCTTATAAACTTCTAATTGTGAACGAAGGCTTTTAATCTCGTCAGATTCTTTAGGCCATGGAGCAGTTATGATAATTACACTCAAAAAACCCATGGTTAACCCTACACGTAACTCATGAGCATAATTTCTTAGGTTCTTAATTTGTTCGAACATATACAGAATACACTTCAGCTTAAAGATGTGGGCATTCTACATGATATGTAACGTTGTTAAACCTTTGACATATTTATCAAGCCCCCACGATAACTATAAAAAATAATCACAGGCTAATTGATGCCTGCCCTTATTTTCTCTTTTTTCTGGATCTATTTGTTTTCTTAGCCGGTTTCTTTTTCTTGGTTTGTATAGGCGCTGTTGAAAACTCTTTATGAAAAGGCTGTTCTGTAACAACAGGAATGGCTTGTCCTATGCTATTTTCAATATTAGTTAATTGCCTGACATCATTTTCTACAGCAAATGAAATGGCCATGCCACTTTTCCCTGCACGAGCAGTTCGTCCTATACGGTGTATGTAATTTCTTGGATCTTCAGGAAGATTATAGTTAATGACTAAGGTGATATTATCAACATCAATTCCACGCGCAGCAACATCGGTTGCAACTAATACTCTTAAAGTTGACTCTTTAAAGTTTTGTAACGCTTCTTCTCTAACCGCTTGTGTTTTACCGCTATGAAGACTGGCAGCAGTTATTGATGCATTTTCTAGTGCTTTAACAATGATGTCAGCGCCATACTTTGTTTTACAAAAGATGAGTACTTTTTCATAGTCAGCATTTTCTAAAATATTAAATAACAAAGGGACTTTATTCGATTTTTCAAGATGGTATACACTTTGATTAACTAAATCGATAGTAACTGTTTCGGCAGTTATTTGAACTTTTGTTGGGCTCTTTAATATCGCTTCTGCAAGTATTTCTATTTCAGCAGGCATAGTCGCTGAAAATAATAATGTTTGTCGCTTCTTCGGCAATGAAGATATGATGCTTTGTACATCGTTAAAGAACCCCATATCAAGCATTGTATCTGCTTCATCTAATACAAATACTTCTAGCGCCTCGAAATTTATATCACCCGTTGCAATTAAATCTAATAATCTACCAGGGGTTGCGACTAAAATATCAAGTCCAAGTGCGATAGCATCAACTTGAGCTTGTCTTCCTACGCCACCATAAACAACCTTAGTTTTAAGCCCTAAGCCATCAGAATAGTCATCAATGTTTTGCATAATTTGCGAGGCGAGCTCACGTGTGGGCGTTAGTATGAGTGAACGTGTACTCTTGGCTTTAATATCAATTTTATTTCGCCCAAAATTATTGATAATAGGTAATGAAAAGGCTGCAGTTTTTCCTGTGCCCGTTTGCGCGATGCCAAGCAGGTCATTGCCATTCATAAGTACTGGGATACATTCTTTTTGGATCGGTGTCGGCTGCGTATAACCTTTCAGGCCAACACGGTCAATAATTGACTCTAAAAGTGAAAATGCTTTAAATTCTGACATGCTGTCTCGGTATTCTTTAATCAATAGGCCGCTATTCTAACAGAGTGGTTTAACATGTTTAAAGTGAATTCAAGATTGCTGTTTATGGCGACCCCTTACAAAACATCTTATAAAAAAATAGTGCAGTGTTTATCAAGCCAACCATAATAACTTTACTTAATTTTTATCGAGAAAAAACTGACTACTTTTTGACGTGCATGGATGCACTAATGCATAGAAATACAGGATGTATGAGAGTGGCATAAGCGCAAAAAAGCTCATAAGCGTTAACTTATGAGCTTTTTATATATTAACCTTTTGAGTTCTACATTGATTAACCTGAGATTTTCGCCCAAGTATCACGTAAACCAACCGTGCGGTTAAACACTAACTTTCCATCAGCGCGATCTTGCGCTGAAATTTGGTTATCAAGGCAGAAGTAACCTTGGCGTTCAAATTGAAAAGCTTTTTCAGGCTCGGCTGTTGCTAAATGTGGTTCAACTTTGGCATTAGGAATAGTCACTAATGATTCCGGATTCATCACCGTATGAAAGTCTTCTTCTGCACCTGGATTTGGCACAGTGAATAAACGGTCATACAAACGAATTTCAGCATCAAGACTCTGCTCAGCAGCAACCCAGTGAATAACACCTTTTGGCTTAGTGCCATCTGTTGGATTTTTACCTAAAGTTTCAGCGTCGTATTTACAGTAAACAGTTGTAACATTTCCGGCTTCGTCTTTATCGCAACCTGTTGCTGTTACTACGTAAGCACCACGTAAACGCACAGCTTTATCAAGCACTAGGCGTTTGTACTTTTTATTAGCTTCTTCTCTAAAATCTTCCGCCTCAATGTAAAGCTCTTTAGCGAATGGCACGACACGTGTGCCTTGGCTTTCATCACTTGGATGATTTTTCACATCAAGATTTTCAACGGTATCTTCTGGGTAGTTCTCAATCACCAATTTAATTGGGTCAAGTACTGCCATAGCGCGTGGCGCATTGTCATTAAGATCTTCGCGGATACAAGCATCTAAAACACTCATTTCTACGGTATTATCCATTTTTGTTACACCAATGCGCTTGGCGAATTCACGCATTGAACCTGGCGTAAAACCACGTCGACGAAAAGCTGCAATAGTTGGCATACGTGGGTCGTCCCAACCGCTAACTAAGTTTTCTTCAACTAAATTGTTGAGTTTACGCTTACTCATCACCGTGTATTCAAGGTTTAAACGTGAAAATTCATATTGACGTGGCGTAGTTTCAATTGAGATGTTTTCAATTACCCAGTCGTACAGACGACGGTTATCTTGAAACTCCAAGGTACAAATTGAATGTGTAACGCCTTCAATGGCATCAGAAATACAATGAGTGAAATCATACATTGGGTAAATGCACCATTTATCACCGGTTTGGTGATGATGAGCAAATTTAACACGATAAATAATTGGATCACGCATACACATGAAACTTGATGCCATGTCTATTTTCGCACGTAATGCACATTCACCTTCTTTGAAGCCACCGTCTTTCATTTTTTCAAATAACGCTAGGTTTTCTTCAACTGAAGTATCACGGTATGGGCTATTTTTACCTGGTTGCTTTAACGTGCCACGGTATTCACGGGTTTCTTCGGCATTTAAAAAACAAACGTAAGCTAAGCCTTTTTCGATAAGCTCAACAGCATAACCATATAAACGGTCAAAGTAGCCTGAAGAATAATGAATTTCGCCAGCCCATTCAAAACCTAACCATTTAACGTCAGCTTGAATAGAGTTTACATAATCAATGTCTTCTTTTTCTGGGTTGGTGTCATCAAAACGTAAATTACACAAGCCGTTGTAATCTTGAGCAATACCAAAATTCAAACAAATAGACTTCGCATGACCAATATGCAGGTAGCCATTCGGCTCCGGCGGAAAACGTGTCTGCACACTGTTGTGCTTACCACTAGCAAGATCGGCATCAATAATTTGACGAATAAAATTGGTTGGACGGTTTTCAACTTCCGACATCCACAGAACCCCTAAAAATAATTTTGATATAATTGACCGCATTATATCAACAAAAAATTCTGTTATAAGTCTTTTTTACTAAATAATTAGCAACAAATAACTATTTACAATTGGGCATGCTAACAACGGTTCATTTAGGTCAGCCAAAGTAGGTATTTTTATATGGATAAATCTATAAAAATCTTATTAAAAATAAGTGATTCAACACGATTTTCGGTCAAGAATTACAGTGTTCAAAGTAATAGCCATTAAATTACTTCAATAAACATTTCCTCCCTCGTTTCTTAACAAGAAAAAAGATAGAACTATCACTTACACTCGTTTATATTGTTTATAAATAATATAAACTTAAATGGATTTACATGAGTTGGACTGCATTTCATTTTAGCTGTAGATTCTTAAGTCAGAAGCTGTCTGACGGCATAGAATTAAAACCAGCGCTAACGTTATTGTCTAAAAATTATAGTAATTACCTTCATAGTGACACGTTAGATACTCCCATTTACAAAACAATAATTTCAGAAGAAGAACCAAGTAAACAACAGCAACTTTTATCCATTTATGGGAAACTGAAACTAAATTGGGATGTATCAGTCGTTACAAAATTGACAAACATTCGTAATTACTTATTTCTTATTTTCGCGATGTTTCTATTATTAAGTAGTATTTATAAAACCTATGTATTAACAACATTTAAAGAAATATTTGCTGTGATGGACGCACCTATTAACGCGCAACTTGAAAGCTTTACTTCCTATTGGATAATTTCACTTGTGCTAATGACAATTGTCAGTGCCATAATTTTAAGGTTTTCAGCAGTAATTAAGCAGATAAACGGCACTTCAACTACATTTACTCCTTCATTAATATCTCAATTACTCATTTCAAAAAAAATAGTCAATCAAGTAAAAAGCATTGAAGCACTGATTAACGCCCCATTGGACAGAAACGTAAACCAATTTAGTCCAACAGAAAACCAGTTTGTAAAACAGCTCAATACTGACAATATGGATATCGCCAATGAATTACAGGCACTAATTGACTCTCGATATCATTTGTTGACCAATATGATCAACGGTCGAATAAAAAAGCTGTTATTTTTATTATCATTCATCGTTGTAAATGCCATTTTTAATTTTGTTTACAGCTTATACGCACCATTATTCTCAATCGGAACTATCATATGAAAAAAGTAAATGGATTTACCTTAATTGAATTAATGATTGTAGTATCAATTATCGGCATATTAGCCGCAGTCGCGCTACCGGCATACCAAACATACACCTTAAAAGCTCACGTTGTTGAACCATTGAGCTACGCTGGAAATTTAAGACAACCGATAACAGAGTTTTATGTACAAAACTTAGAGTTTCCAAAAGACAATATTACCGCTAGATTGCCCGAGCCTGATAAATTAATATCAAATAAAATAGCCAAAGTTGAAGTTGTTGATGGTGCTTTCCACATATTATTAGGTAATAAAGTACCTAAGCCTTTACGTGGCAAGTACCTAACATTTAGACCTGCTGTAGTTGATGGCAGCCCTATAAGTCCAATTTCATGGCTATGTGGCTATTCTAAACCTATAGAAGGAATGACTGCCATAGGCAAAAACAAAACTGATATTGATAAAATGTATTTACCAAGTGAGTGCGTTCTTTAAGGTAAAGATTTTATTGCCGAAGTTAGGCCAGGTTTTAGCATTTGCAGTTGCATGTTTTTACTATCCGCAATCAATACAAACATAGCATTTAAAAACTCTCGAGCATTATGTAGTTTTGCTAATCCTTGCTGGCTTGTGTATGCCTGCTGCCAATTGGTACTTGGAGCTTGTGTAATGTGCTTTTTTAACCAGCTTTTCCAGTCTTGCTCTGTATGTTGCTCCTGTAAGAAAATATAAAGCAATGGCATGACTAAACGCTTAGATTCGCCATAAGTATAAAAATGACCATTTTTAGGGAGAACTTGCTGGCCAATTGCCTCAAACATCATCGATAATTGTTTTTTGTTTATTGCAGGGTTTAAAGCTAACTGTAAAAATAAATCTGCCGTGTGTGCGACATTGTGTCGCCAACCAACAATGTCATCAAAGCCTCTATAATCAGTAATGTTAAGCATATATTCCGCGCTTTTAACGACTAATAACTCACGTTGCTCTACCGTTAGATAAGGTGTTTTTCGATCAACCCGTGCTAATTCAGCCAGCATTAAGGCAATAAAAGACTGGTAAACTTGATTGTCATCAATGGTTTCTTGAGCAAAATCACTCAATAACTTTTCAAACATCACTTGATAAGTGTTTTGCGACAGTTTATTTGCCCTTAACCACGCAGAAAGTCCCGCGTATGCGACACCGTCACGAATGTTACTTTGCGGAACGGCTAAACAATTTAATAGCTGCAAGGCCAATTTATCGCGTTCAATATCATCTTCAATATCAAAACCTTGTTTAGCTAAATCCAACAAAGTTTGTTGGTTCCACTCACTGGTATAGCATTGGCTTACTAAGTTATTGGCATTGATACTTTGAGCCGATGCAGCGCCAGTAAATAAAAATAAAAGGCACATTAAACTTGTAATAATTAATTGATTAAAAATCCCCATATATTTCATTATTTTCTCCATTAATTTTTTGAAGGAGTTGTCCGTTTGACTTTTAGCCAAGTGCATGACAGCGACAGATATTTTCTTGCTGAAAATTCAAACAGTTACACTAATCGCCAATGTAAATTAAATCAACAAGTTCTATAAAACGCCATTCACATCAGACCAGTTAATTGTTATGTTAGTGAAACAAAACACTGATATTCATTTAAAAGCCTGCCATGTCTGAAACTACAAGCTCAAATACACCAATCACTTCCAAACCACTCATATTTGAAAAGTATCAAAAATGGCAGCAAAAATCTAAAAGCCAAATGACAGTCAACGGTTATTATCGTGCAGGGGAAAAAGCAGGAAAACGTATACATTTACTACACGGCACGGGATTTTCAGCAATGACACTAGCAGCTATGGCATCTCAATTGCCTGAAGATAGTGCTATTTGGCTTACCGATGTTCCTGGTCATGGGCAATCTACACAGCCTTCCAAAGGTATGCCTGACTGGCAAAAAATGGCGAACACTGTAGCAGACGCCATATACAAGCAAGCTAATGTAGCACAAGATGGACCTTTGATTGGCATTGGCCACTCAATGGGCGCAGTGCTAACGCTATTGGCTGCAACTAAATATCCAGATCTATTTAGTGAGATAATTTTACTTGACCCTGTTCTTTTCAAGAACGAAATGATTATTGCGCAGCAATTAATGCGTGCCACTGGCACTTGGCGCCATAGAGCGCTAATAAAGTCGGTCAGTAACCGTACTTCAACTTGGCCAAGCTTAGAAATAATGAACAACGAAATTGCGATAAAGCCATTTTACAAACCGTGGCATGCACAAGTAATTAACGACTATTGCAGCTATTCAACTATCACTAACGAGGATAACTCTGTAAAACTGTCTTGTTCACCTAAATGGGAGGCATCAATATTTGGTTCATACCCTAAAGGACTTTGGCGTGCGGTAAGAGAAATTAATTTACCCGTTAATATACTAGTTGCTAATAACACTTATTTTTTTATTCCATCGGCGGTAAAACGTGCAGCTAAGGTTAACAAAAACATCAAATGGCAAATGTTTGGCAATCATCATTGCTTTCCGATGGAACAGCCTATTGAGGCAGCTATCGAATTAACTAAAATAATGTCTAGACCCCCATATTAAGCTGTCTCTTATACACATCTGACGCTGCCGACGATCTACTCTGTGTA
>OLHF01000080.1_pt1 | contig 28572 bp, 23 predicted proteins | sample 1609471 | NCBI WGS metagenome assembly OLHF01 (sample SAMN05416858, study PRJEB24817) | seawater metagenome | isolation source: Sea water | place: Canada:Atlantic | collected 2013-11 | reverse complement strand
CTTTTATAGTGACTAAAAATGAATGGCTTACATTTCAGCTATTTGAGCTTTCTGGTCAACCATTTTAGCTAATGTTGACTCTGCTTCTGCTAACTTAGCTTTTTCTTTATTGATAACCGCTTCAGGTGCTTTATCAACAAATTTTTCATTACTAAGCTTACCTCGAACACGGTCTGCGTCTTTGGTTAGCTTTTCAATTGCTTTATCTAATCTCGCTAGTTCAGCATCTTTATCAATTAAACCAGCCATTGGTATTAGCACTGATAAATCACCAACTACAGCGGTTGCTGAAGCAGGACCGTTGTCATCATTTGCTAACACTTCAATACTTTCTAATTTAGCTAAAGCACTAATGAATTGTTCGTTGTTTGATAAGCGACGTTGATCATCTGCACTTACGTTTTTCAGTAGCACAGGCAAAGGCTTACTTGGTGAAATATCCATTTCGCCGCGAATATTACGAATAGCAACGATGAACTGTTTTACCCACTCTAAATCATCAATGGCTTGCTGGTCACAATTACTTTCGTTAAATTGTGGGAAGGCTTGCACCATAATTGAATCACCATTTTTATTAAAGTTACTTAATGGCTGTACGCGCTGCCAAATAGTTTCAGTAATAAACGGCATGATAGGGTGCATTAAACGCAATAAGCCTTCTAATACATTTACTAAGGTATGGCGTGTTGCACGTTGCTGTGCTTCATTGCCTTTAAACAATACCGGCTTGGTTAACTCTAAGTACCAATCACAGAATTGATTCCAGGTGAATTCATACAATGCTTGTGAGGCAAGGTCAAAGCGGAAAGAGTCAAATGCTTCATGTACAGTTTTAACCGTTTGTTCAAACTGACCGATTATCCAGCGATCTGCTAATGATAACTCCATTTCACCGCCAGTAGCACCGCAGTCAAACTCTTCAGTGTTCATCATTACGTAACGGCTAGCGTTCCATAATTTGTTGGTGAAGTTACGGTAGCCTTCAAGACGTTTCATATCCCAGCTAATGTCACGACCTGTAGTAGCAACAGAAGTTAATGTAAAACGTAAGGCGTCAGTACCATGAGCTTCAATACCTTCAGGGTATTCTTTCTTAGTTAGCTTGGTAATTTTAGCGGCAAGTTTAGGCTGCATCATGTTACCCGTGCGTTTCTCTAATAAGTCTTCTAAAGAAATGCCATCAATCATGTCTAATGGATCAACAACATTACCTTTTGATTTACTCATTTTATCGCCATTTTCATCGCGAATAAGGCCGGTCATGTAGATTTTCTTAAACGGTATTTGTGCTTTACCGTTTTCATCTTTGTTGAAATGCATGGTCATCATGATCATACGAGCAACCCAGAAGAAAATAATATCAAAGCCCGTTACTAATACATCAGTAGGGTGGAAGGTTTTTAAGTCTTCAGTCTCTTTTGGCCAACCTAACGTTGAGAAAGTCCATAAAGCAGATGAGAACCAAGTATCAAGTACATCATCGTCTTGACGTAACTTCATATCCGCAGGAATGTCATTGTTTGCACGTACTTCTTCTTCTGTACGGCCAACATAAACTTTTTCGTTTTCGTCATACCATGCAGGAATACGATGTCCCCACCAAAGTTGGCGCGAAATACACCAATCTTGCACGTCTTTCATCCAAGAGAAATATAAGTTTTCGTATTGTTTAGGTACAAATTCTATTTGACCATCTTTTACTGCGTCAACAGCGGGGCCTGCTAATTTTTCAACACGAACATACCACTGATCCGTTAATAGTGGCTCAATGATCACACCTGATCTGTCGCCATAAGGGGCAACTAAATCATGATCTTTTACTTCAACTAATAAGCCAAGTTCATCGAATTTAGCAACAATAGCTTTACGAGCAACGAAACGGTCCATGCCTGCGAATTCGCTAGGTAATTCAGTACTATAAGCTGTTGATACTTCGCCTTTAGTATCATAAACCTCAGCGCTTGCTAAAATTGCCGCGTCTTTGTTTAAAATATTGATTTGTGGCAGAGCATGACGTTTGCCAACTTCATTATCGTTGAAATCATGCGCAGGGGTAATTTTTACACAACCTGTGCCTTTTTCCATATCAGCGTGATCATCGCCAACAATGGGAATTAAACGATTTACTAACGGTAACAAAACTTGTTTACCAATTAAGTCTTTATAACGAGGATCTTCAGGGTTAACAGCAACACCGGTATCACCTAACATGGTTTCAGGTCGTGTTGTTGCAACTACTAAATAATCAAGGCCTTCAGCTGTTTTCGCGCCGTCAGCTAATGGATAACGCAAGTGCCACATGTGGCCTTTTTTGTCTTTGTTTTCTACTTCTAAATCAGAAATAGCGGTGTGGAATTTAGGATCCCAGTTTACTAGACGTTTACCACGGTAAATTAGGTCATCTTCAAATAGACGTACAAAAACTTCTTGTACAGCTTCAGACATGCCATCGTCCATGGTGAAACGTTCGCGAGACCAATCAATAGAGTTACCTAAACGGCGCATTTGCTTACCAATAGTGCCGCCTGACTCTTCTTTCCATTCCCAGATTTTATCGATAAAGCCTTCACGACCGTAGTCATGACGGGTTTTATCTTCTTCTGCGGCAATTTTACGTTCTACTACCATTTGAGTTGCGATACCTGCATGGTCGCAACCTGTTTGCCATAAGGTATTTTTACCTTGCATACGTTGGTAACGAATTAAAGTATCCATAATGGTTTGTTGAAAAGCATGCCCCATATGCAAACTACCTGTGACATTCGGTGGTGGTATTGCAATGCTGTAGCTGTCGCCTTCGCCAGTTGGGCTAAAGTAACCTTGTTCTTCCCAGCTTTTATACAGGGATTGTTCAATATTTGCGGGGGTAAATGTTTTTTCCATCAGATTTTCCGTCAGAAGATTTTTAACTGGTTGTATCGATAGGTTGTGGTGCGCTAGCAACTTGGTGAGCTACGTTGAAATTCCATTGGCGACAAGTACGAAAACGGTTTCGAGCTTGTTCTTTTAGCATTTCATCGGCAGGCACAAAATCTATCAGATGCGAAAATTGGTTAGCAAAGTTGGGTACATCGCTAGTTAAATTAATTAAAACCGCTCGGCGGTTAGTCGGTGCCTGCCAGCTAATTTCAACAGCAGCACCTTGTTTTGGACCTTCACCAATCAGGTTGTGCGGTACAAAACTTGTTGGATCAAAGGCCCACAACATTTCATCTATGTTATGAGCACTTTCTTGATCTTGGGTATAAATAAATACCCGCTGATTTTGGCGATAAAAATATGCGGCTTGCAAACAAGCATAATGCAGGTGTAACTGTTCATCAGATACACCTGTTATTTTACTTTGCTCTTCAATGCTGTAGAACATTGCTTGGGTTTGCATGACTTTATTCCGCGTAGTAATTCAGTGAGAACTATTCGCCTTGCTCAGCGCCAGAACGATTTAATAAAAATTGCGTTAACATACTTACTGGGCGACCTGTTGAACCTTTGTTCTTACCACCGCGCCATGCTGTACCTGCAATATCTAAATGCGCCCAATTGTATTTCTTAGTAAATTTAGATAAGAAACAAGCAGCAGTAATAGTACCTGCCTCTTTGCCACCTAAATTGGTAAAATCAGCGAATGGGCTTTCAAGTTGATCTTGGTAATCATCCCATAAAGGCATACGCCAAGCTCGATCACCACTTTGCTCAGAAGCGTTTAACAGTTCATGTGCAAGCGGGTTATGACTACTTAATAAAGCGGTTGCATGTGCGCCTAAAGCAACAACACAAGCACCTGTTAAGGTGGCAACGTCGATAACAAGTTCTGGATCAAAACGTTCAACGTAGGTTAGCGCATCACATAAAACCAAACGGCCTTCGGCATCAGTATTTAATACTTCAACAGTTTGGCCAGACATAGTCGTTAAAATATCACCTGGACGATAAGCGTTACTGCTTGGCATGTTTTCACAACCAGCTAAAACGCCAATAACATTAATCGGTAAGTTCAGTTCTGCAAGTGAGTGCATAGCACCTAAAACACCGGCAGCACCGCCCATGTCATATTTCATTTCATCCATGCCAGCGCCTGGCTTTAATGAAATACCACCACTGTCAAAAGTTAAACCTTTACCGACTAATACCAATGGTTTTGAATCATCACCCGCGCCATTATATTTAATAATGCTCATTAACGATTCATTTACTGAACCACGGCCCACGGCTAAATATGAGCCCATGCCGAGTTCTTCCATTTCTTTTTCGTTAACTACTTGAGTCGTTACGTTATCGTAATCGTTATCAAGAATTTGTGCTTGTTCAGCTAAATAAGCAGGGTTACAAATATTTGGCGGCATGTTAGCAACATTCTTACAGGTAGTAATACCTTCAGAAACAGCTAAACCATGGCTAATCGCGCGCTCACCAATTGGTAACTCACGACGTGTAGGAACATTAAAAACAATTTTACGTAACGGGCGACGTGGCTCTTCTTTACGTGTTTTTAAACTGTTAAAGCTGTATAAACAGTCTTGCGTTGCTTCGATAGCTTGACGCACTTTCCAATAAGTATCGCGACCTTTAACATGCAATTCAGATAAGAAACATACCGCTTCCATTGAACCTGTTTCATTTAAGGTATTAATTGTTTTGCTGATAATTTGGCGATATTGGCGTTCGTCTAATTCACGTTCTTTACCACAGCCAACTAATAATACGCGTTCGCTAAGGATATTTGGTACGTGATGCAACAACAGCATTTGCCCAGATTTGCCTTCAAGGTCGCCGCGACGTAGTAAATTGCTAATATAGCCTTCACTGATTTCGTCTAGTTGCTCAGCGATTGCCGACAAACGACGTGGCTCGAAAACACCCACGACAATACAGGCGCTGCGTTGTTTTTCCGGACTGCCACTTTTTACACTGAACTCCATGAGGTCTCCTAATTTTGACTCAAATGCGTATATTTTATTGAAATTATACTATTTAACTTGCTAAAAACAGTAAATAATCGCTAAGCTTACTTTTAAATCTATTCGGCTAAAGGCTATAATTATAGCCGGATTGCACAGCATTACCCGAGAAGCTTATATTTTAATTACTGCTGAAAATAACAAGTTTACTGAAAAAATGCCTGTATGTCAGAAAAAAACCATGTTTTATAGAAAGTTTTTATAGGATCACTTTGTGATTATATTTCGTTATTTGCTTAAAGAAGTTGCTAAAACCGAACTTGCGGTATTTCTCGTCATCATGACGATATTTATCAGTAATAAATTCGTACGCGTGCTTGATGACGCTTCAGAAGGTGGTATTCCGGGTCATTTAGTGATGACGTTCATTGCTTTGAAAATCCCTGATCTCGCTGGAATGATTCTACCACTAAGCTTTTTCCTTGGCGTATTGCTGGCCTATGGCCGCATTTATGCTGATAACGAAATGACAGTACTACACGCCTGTGGTGTTAGTGAATGGTACGTGGTGCGCGTGACCTTAATTTTAGGTTTTGTCACCGCGATGATTACCGGTGTTTTTACCTTGTATTTATCGCCGATGGCGAGCGAATATGAATATCAAATTAAAGAACAAATAGCGGCAGATTCAGGCTTAAGCTCGCTTATTGCTGGCCGCTTTCAAACCACTGGCAATAAAAAAGCCGTAGTATTCATTCATGATAAAAACCGCGAAGACAACACCTTTGAAAAGGTGTTTGTTGCCCAGTTGCCAGATAAAGACAAACCAAATTCTAGCGTTATTGACTCAAGTTTAGTGTACGCACAAAACGGCCAAGTCGTTGAAGATGAAAGCGGTACACAACGCTTAATATTGTCTGAAGGTACACGTTACCAAAACGACATTGAAAATAAACAATTTCGCCAAGTGGCTTTTGATAAATATTACATTCAAATTCAAGACCAAAAAGTTGCTCACAAAAGGCGTAAGCTTAGCGCTATTCCAACCCAAGAGCTTTATCAAGAAAAAACACCAGAAGCTAGCGCTGAAAGCCAATGGCGTATTGCCTTTCCGTTAGCCTGTATCATTATGACATTAGTAGCAGTGCCATTAAGTGTCGTAAACCCGCGCCAAGGTAAATTTGGTAAAATGCTACCCGCTTTACTGCTATTTTTGAGCTACTTTTTATTGTTAACCGCTATTCGTTCAGGCATCGAAAAAGGCACAGTACCGCAGGTAGTCGGTTTATGGCCAGTACATTTTATTGTGCTGATATTAGGCTTTAGCTTATTGGCTAAAGGTCGAAAAGGCGGTAAGAAATTACAAGCACTGCTGCCGAAAAAAGCACATAAGGAGGCAGCGAGATAATGCGCATTTTAGATATGTATATAGGTCGTATTATTGCTTCTACGACTTTTTTAACCTTATCAGTATTTGTCAGTTTAAGCGGTATTATTAAGTTTGTTGAACAAATTAGGTCGATAGGTAGAGGCAATTATGATCTTGCTCATGCTGCACTTTATGTGCTTTATGCGATACCGCAAGACGTATCCTTGTTTTTCCCTATGTCAGCACTTATCGGTGGTTTAATTGGTATGGGCATGATGGCGAGCAATAGTGAGTTGGTGGTTATGCAAGCCGCTGGTTTGTCTCGACTCGATATTATTAAATCAGTGATGAAGTCAGCACTACTCTTAATCGTTGTTAGCATGGCGGTTGGTGAATGGCTGGCACCCCAAGGTGAAGCAGCAGCAAGACAAGTACGTGCACAGGCTATTTCTGGCGGCAGCTTAATTTCTTCAACGGGTGGTACCTGGGCGAAAGATGGCGATTACTTTGTGCATATTGGTGAAGTGCAAGATCAAGGATCATTAAAGAATATTCAAATCTATCGCTTTAATGACAAGCTCAAATTATCGAGTTGGGTTTCAGCAAGAAGTGCGGTTTATCAAAAGGAAGCGTGGCAACTACGTGATGTTGTAGAAACAAGCATCACGGACCAGAAAGTAACAAAAGAAAGTCAGCCCATTATGTCGTGGACATCAACATTAACGCCAGACAAGTTAGGAGTGGTAACCGTTAAGCCTGAATCTTTATCCTTACGAGGTTTAAATGAATATCTAGGTTATTTAGAGGCAAACAAACAAGATCCAAGCCGCTACTTGTTGGCCTTTTGGCGAAAAATCGCTCAACCCATGACCTTAGCTGTGATGTTATTAGTGGCGCTATCATTTATTTTTGGTCCATTACGCTCGGTGTCTATGGGCGCAAGAATCATGATGGGTGTGGCAACAGGAATACTGTTTTTTGTTATAAATGAAGTTTTGGGCTCGTTGAGTTTGGTATATCAGCTGCCCGCTATTTTCGGCGCCTTTATGCCCAGTGTAATCTTTGTTACCGTGGCACTTTATTTTCTGAAAAAACGTGCCAGTTAGCTGCGCGTTTTAATGAGGCAAGCAACGCTAAATTACTTTTTCTCGATAGCTATCGTCTAAAATAGTTTAGCGTTTGGCATATTATAATCTACCGCGATTTTCCTCTAACGTCAGTAATACCACTTCGGTATCCGTTAAACGGTCTTGTAAACTTAACTTGTTTTTTCTATCAAATAACACGGTAAAATTACCTAAACCTAGCAACGTAGGTAACAAGCGTTTAATTGCCGTGATTTTAGCTATTCTAGTGCCGTCTTGATTTTGAACTCTTAATCGCCACGCTTTCATACCTAATGTTTGACCACTTTTAGACCAAAACCAAACAAAGAAAAATGACACCCAACTAAGCTTCCAAAGTTCATTTGGCCATAACAGCCATGGCGTATGTGTAATGGTATCGCTTAAATGTTCATAACCTTGGTAATCAAAAGCGCCGAAACGCACCAGCAATGAAATAATTAAAAATGATGCGGCTCCTGCGGTCATGTAAACGGCAATGGCAACTAGGCCATCATATAGCCATGAGGCTATACGGCGTCTAAAGCCGGCACGAGGAAATGTTTCATGAGTAGTGGATGACATAAGCGTTTCACTGAAAAAATTTGCGCTAGTTTAGCAAAGCACAAATAAAAGTATATGTGAGAAGCAAACTTTTACGTGATTTTGCTTTATAGTAATAAGCAGCCAATAACAGTTTTAGTGGGTGATTTAGCTATTGAGCGATAAAAAAGGAAGTTACCAATGACATTATTTTCTCCACACGGAACACTAGACATTGTAGTTGAAGACAACCTTATTCTGATAGAAGCACAGGGCCCGTGGAATATCGAGTACTTAGACCAACTACATGAGCAGTTATTAAAAGCAGTTTTGCAAGTTGACCTAAATAACTATGCGATATTAATAACACCAAAAGGCGAGGCAATTAGTGTCGAAGTTGGCCTTGAATATCACTTGAATTTTATTCGCAAGGGCAATACCAAAGCCGTGGCACTCAACCTTGCTTATTGCACTACAGCATTACTAACCGAAAGCTTGTTTACTAAGTTATATCGAGCTGCAGGTATTAAGCACGCGTTTTTTGATAATAGTCATGACGCACGTTTATGGCTAGAACAGGAGTTGAAATTAGCTACTGCAATCTGAATCTGAACAAATAAACATCAGTCGAACGATATAAAGTGAAAAACTATTGCTAAGCATGATTTTTTTCGTATAATGCCTGCCTCTTCATTGATGTTTACATTAATGACGTTATAGAAAAGAAATGCCAGCGTGATGAAATTGGTATACATGGGGGATTCAAAATCCCCTGTCGCAAGACGTGTCGGTTCGAGTCCGACCGCTGGTACCATTCTTCCTTTATTATTAAAGGGCTATAACAGAGAAAACCGACAACTAATGTCGGTTTTTTTGTCTCTGAAGTTTGATGTTGTATTGTAGATTATTATCTACTTTTGAATTTTATTAGTATAAAAAAATCACCTTCTTGCTTCGCCTGACCATATTTTTTGTATAAAATACCTCCCTATATTTTTTATTTATCTCTTCACTTTTGGTTTAGTGATCAAACGCTATTAAAAAGGTTTTTACATGGCAGCTACAGCGCACGCACTTCACATACTGGTTAAGCACAAAGAAATTGCAGAAGATATTATTAAGCAGCTAGGTAAGGGAGCTAAGTTTCAAACGCTAGCTAAAAAATATTCGTCATGTCCTTCAGGTAAGAAAGGGGGAGATTTAGGCGAGTTTAAACGAGGTCAAATGGTACCTCAATTTGATAAAGTAGCATTTAGTGGCGCAATATTAGAGCCCCATCTCGTTAAAACTAAGTTTGGCTGGCATGTTATTAAAGTACTTTATCGTACTTAAAGTAAGACGAAAAAATAGAGGTAAGGAACATGAATATTTTAATTTATTTTTACTCTGTTAAGTTTTTCTCTTATTGGCGTTATTCGAAAAATTGACTTTGGTTGTCAGACCAGTGTACCATGTGGAAATGAAAGGATTTCATACATTACCAATGGGACGGTATCTAATTTTTAAATTTTAAATTTAATATCGACTATAACTAGTCGATGTTTATTATTTTGAATATATGATACCTATGAATAAATTAGCAGTAAACCAACTAAAAATTGGTATGAAAGTCGTTAAATTGGATAGAAAATGGCTTGATACCCCCTTCTTAAGTCACACTTTCGTAATTGAGACTGAAAAGCATTTAATTCAACTACGCAAAACATGTGAATATGCCTTTGTAGAATCACAGTGCCCATCGGCCTTTATTGACAATGAAAGTGTCTCGGCTAAGAATAAAGAAAATGAAGGTAAAGCCACTTTATCAAAGTCATTTAAGCTCTTAAATGTTATATTTAATGACTTGACCACAAGCTCTTATCTGAGCTCTAAAAAGGTAAAAGAGGTTGTTAATTATTTAACTGTTCAGGTTTTAGCCGACTCTAAAACCTATGATTATTTAAATACCATTCAAATCAAATCCCCCTGCATTGCGCATAAATCATTAAGAGTACTGATACTCTATTTAACATTGTGTAAATATATAGGCATAAAAAAAGACAAACTATTAGGTCTTGGGTGTGCTGCATTACTGCATGATGTAGGAATGGTTAAACTTCCTATTACATTCGATAAACCAGAAAAACTGACTGTGACAGAAAGAAATTACGTTCTGAGCCATACTCAAATAGGTGTAAAGCTTATTGAAGAAAATAAAGCATTTCCTAGTATTGTAAGTCGAATTATTGAATCACATCATGAGCACTTCAATGGTACAGGTTACCCGGCTGGGTTAGCCGGTCGAGATATAAACCTCTATTCAAGGATGCTTACCTTGGTTTGCACATATGAAGCAATAACTCGTAACAGAAATTATAAGAGTGCCTTATGTTCTTATTCTGCTATTTCAGAGTTAGCAAGAGTTTCAGGAACTATGTTAGATCCTCGTCTTGTCGCTAGGTTTATTGAAGTGATGAGGGAGTTTCCTGTCGGGACTCATGTAAAAACAATAGATGGCGATTACGTTAAAATTTTAGCCAAAGTAGGAGGAAGAAAATATCAAGTTGCCTTAGCCTCTTCTGAAGATTGCGATTGTAACTTCTTACTAGATAGTGATGTTTTTGAAGGAGTAATTTATGAATAATCTAAATACTTTGTTAGATAATTTTAGTCATACCGCTACCTCCTCCAATGAAGTTGAACTTACCCCTTGCTATAACAGATGTCGGGACTGTCCTTTGTTTCCATATGAACAACTTGCAAGTGCAAACATTAATAAAGGAGAAAAGCGTGGTACTTTTATTATTCATGCTGAGCATCGCAAAATTAGTTCTCAGGGCTATAGGTTGATTTGTGCTTTAACGCGACAGGAAAGTACAATATTACCAACAGATTATTTAATTCAATATGTTTGGCCTGATTCGACTATTGTAAAAAATAACTTAAATGTTGCTATTTATGATTTACGAATTTTGTTACGAGGAACGTCAATTGATATTGAAAACCACCGAAAAGAAGGTTATTGCTTAAAGTTATAGAATAATTGCAGTACTTTAATGAAGCTGAAAATAGCATCCTACACTTAAGAGCTTATTTTCAGCTTTATTCATAAATAGAACTTAAATAGTATTTTTCTTCTTCTGTAAGTGTATTAATTTGTTTCTGTTGACTAATACTTTTTAGTTTTACCTCTTCGGTTAACATCTGCATTAATCTCATGCATACATCGAGGAAGTACTCATCTTTTTTTGTAAACGTTATTGCTATATTTTTCAATAAATTAATATCGATAGGAACTACTTCACTGGATATGTATTGTGTTGCTATTTCAAATTCAGAAATTATTTGAGCATGAGTGAGTTTATCCATTATTTGACTCCAATACTTGTTTCCAGCTGTGGATTAAAATAAAACCCTTGAATTTTTACACCTTTAATATTCGATATAAACTCTACCTGTTTTTTCGTTTCTACCCCTTCAACTATAAGGAGGTGTTCTTGATTTAAGTAAGTTAATAAACTTTTTAGGAAGTTTATGTCTGAGTCTAAAAGCCCCCAAAAGAGTTCTTTCGCAACTTTGATTGCACTGAACTTCACTCTTTTTGAGATAACTATGTCGAAATTTGACTGATTATTGCCAAAATCATCTAACCATAAGCTGATGTTTGAAATCTTGTTTATTTCGTCAAGTAACCCGTATTCGTACGCGCCTAATTCTTGGATATCACTTTCTAATAACTCAAAAGCTATCTTTTGCTCATTGTGACTCAACAACAATGGAAGGAGCTCAGCAAGCTTACGTATAACTTGTATAGGCGTGTTTAGGCTAACGGTATAGTTTTTTATAGAGGGCTCTGCTAATACGGCTGTTAAAATCAATTTAAACAACTCCACATGTTCACTCGCTGTTAAATGTTGAAAAAAGCTGTAGGCAGCGATGCTTGAATCTTGATTAGCTACTGAGCATAAAACTTCTATATTTTCAATGGTGTATGGTGGGGTGATAATCTTCTCTATGCGAGGTGAAATAACCACTCTCCCCCAGATTACACTGGTGAAATCAATATTATTTAAGCTAAACATTCTGCATCCATAATTCGCTCTATTTCATCATTTGATGAGGTTAGAGCATAACCAAAACCTCTGATGCTCTCTATTTTAATATTAGTATGTCTAAGAGTTGTTCTTATCTCTGATATTGTAACGGTGAGGTTATTCCTCACCACTAAACTGTCAGGCCAACCATATTCATGTAAATAATTAAAGCTGACAGGGGAGCTTTTACATTGTAAAAGGGCACAAAGTACTCTCAATGCTCTATTTGAAAGTTTTATTCTTTTATCGTCAAAGATAACAGACTGGGTAATACTACATAATGATATATTGCTGCTAAATACCAAAGACTCTTTGACTTCACACTGACTGCAATAAGTTTTGCATGTTTTCGTTTTTTCGTTAGCTCTTTGCAAATCCATACCTATAATTTCCACAAACTGTTAATACACTTTTTCACCGAGTAAATTAATTTAAATTGAATTAGATCATCCTTGATCTCAACAGTACAACTCTCTTATATCGTGGAGTTTTTTTGTTCTGTTGTATTACTGCCCCCAGTAATTATTCTTTGTTGCAATTTTTGGTCAAGATGAGTAAACGCTTGTGGATATGTTGCAATACGGAGAAAGCCTCGCTATTAATTCCAATGAATTTGGGGGCATCAAAAGTAATAGCGAGGTATTCACACAGTCTTTGTAAATATTCGAAGTAAGCAGTGAGTAAATGAATATTATCGCGTCTTAACGAATCTAAAGAGTCTTCTACCAACTCAAGTGCTAAATGGGTGAAGAAGGTTTTTTCTTTATCATCTTTTTTAATCATATGCTTTTTCATATACACCTCGATTTTTACAAATGCATTCTTGCATACTTCTAGCGGTGTAAAATTATTATAAAATTTATAATTTTTTGAGTTGCATGATGAAAAAGGGAAGGAGCCATCAATATAATGATTAGATTAATGGCAGGGTTAATGTGATAAACATATGACCAGGAGCCTAGTTAAGATATACCGATTGAAATTAACTAGGATAGTTACTCATAATTGCTTCACATACTGGTTAAGCACAAAGAAATTGCAGAAGATATTATTAAGCAGCTAGGTAAGGGAGCTAAGTTTCAAACGCTAGCTAAAAAATATTCGTCATGTCCTTCAGGTAAGAAAGGGGGAGATTTAGGCGAGTTTAAACGAGGTCAAATGGTACCTCAATTTGATAAAGTAGCATTTAGTGGCGCAATATTAGAGCCCCATCTCGTTAAAACTAAGTTTGGCTGGCATGTTATTAAAGTGCTTTATCGTACTTAATTAAGAGCCCATTTTTAATTCTCATTCTTTTTAGAGCTTTCTGTCGCAAGACATGTCGGTTTTAAATCTAGCACTAGTTGTATTATTCCTTTATTTTTAAAGGATATAACAATAAAAACCGACAATTAATGTCGGTTTTTTGTCTGAAATTTGGCATTATATTTCAGCTGATATCATTATGCCTGTTGTACACGCGCTATTTGGTTTTCTACGTCAGTTAAGTGGCCAGTTTTCAGCCAAACTTTTGCGCCATTATTCCCTGCTTTTATACTGATGCTTTCATTAATAGGTAACCGTGCCCAGCTATGCTTTGTTAGTTGGTCTTGATGTTCGCGAATATCACCTTCAAGAACAAAGAATTCAGCGCCGCCTAGTGGTGAAATGTCTAAGGTTGCATCGGCATCGAAGTGTAATAGTGACACTTCTTCAATATCGTCTTTGTATAACGGCGTTATTTCAATGTCATTATGTTCAGGCATCGCAACTTTACCCATTGCGTTCATTTGTAAACGAACGTGTGTTCTGTCTTCCGGTTGGAATTGCCATAGTTTAACCATAATTACACAGCCAGCCTCTGATCTAGGTGTGTGGCTAGACTCTGGCGGATTACGAATATAGGAACCAGCAGGGAAGTCACCATGTTCATCTTGAAATACACCGTCAAGAACAATAAACTCCTCCCCACCGGTATGTACATGTGGTGAAAAGGCACTACCCGGTGCATAACGAACAATGCTGGTTGCCCTAGCAACTTCACCGCCAACACGCTCAAGTGCACGTCTGTCTACACCTATCATGGGGGATGCAACCCAAGGTAAGGTAGTGCTGTGTACTATTTCTCGTTTACTAAAGTCGGCGGCAATTTTCATGTGATTTCCTAATCTTCAATTTTTCAGTTTTAGTAAGTGTTAACTAAGTCGTAGTTAAGTATAAGTTACGCGGCAATACTCTTGCGGTTAGCAATACGTGCTTGCCAAGCAATCAAATTAGTTAATTCACTTGGGATAGTAATTTGTGCAAACCCGGCAAACACTAGACCAGTATGCAAAGTGATGTCGGCAACAGTAAACTCGTCTCCCGCTAAATAACTATTTTTTGCTAATACTGTATCGAAGTAAGCTAAACCTGATAATGCTTTTTCTAATTGCTTTTGACCCCAGGCTTTATTTTGATATGTTTCAAGTGCTGGGCCTAATCCATCTGTTGCATGATGAAAATAAGTAGCGACTGCATCTAGTACCATAGACTCTGCACGGCGTTGCATCATACTAATAATTGCACGATTTTTAGCCGTATTCCCCGTAAGTGATGGGCCAGAAAATTCATGATCAATATATTCAATAATAGCTGAACATTCAGCGATAAAAGTGCCGTCTTCAAGCTCTAAAACTGGCACACCACCTGCGGGGTTTTTCGCTAAAAATTCGGCAGTACGATGTTCTCCATTCATTAAGTCTACGGGAATAAATGTTGCTTTGTCAGTGGCATTTTTTTCAGCTAATGCAATACGAACCCGCAGTGGATTAGGGAAGTTCTCAACGTCATAAATTTTCATAGTGCTCTCACTTTATTGGTTAATGATGTTTGAACAATGTTTTCTACTGTTTGCTCAAACAAAGCTTTAGTGTTAATTCATCTAATATGATTAACTATCTATTGGTAGGTAGGTTAGTGCGAAATGCTAATATAGTCAATGTTTTTTGCTTTCTAAAGCATCAGTATTTTGAGTGGATGAATTTTAAAGTAAATAAATTAATAGCTTACAAATTATTTAATTAGTAATTAATTTAGCTATAACTTGCTTAACAGCGCAAACAGCACCTTCAAGGTATCCGGCATCGTCTGCTGAAAACTCGCTAGCAGCCAAGTAGATATTTTTCTCTTCTAGCTCATTTATATGTTCAATAATATTAAAGTTAGGGTGACTTGGCGCTTCACGGCAGTCTTGCTTAGTGGTGACATACTCATCGAACGCCCAGTCTTTAAGTAGTGTTGTTTGCGCATTTTTGGCTTGCTCACCATACAATTGCTGCAATTGGTTTATACAAGCTTGTTTAATTTGTGACTCGCTGTATTGAGCACGGTTTTGGGCTGGAATGCCAATAAAACCAAATAACGCATAAGGAGGGGAGTTATCAGCACTAGCATCATGCATTTCTTGCATGGGCCCTTGTTGGCTGAATGCTTGGCCTGATAATCCTCTTTCTCGCCAAAAAGGACTGGCGTAAGTTGCAATAAATTTTGCTTGTGCAGCCATCCATGTTGGTACCTGCTTAAAAGCACTTTGCAGTGAAGGAGAAGCCCAATGCTGTGGCGTTAAATATTGAGTTATCATGCGAGGTGGTAGTGCCAAAACTAAATTTTCAGCTGCGAAATTTATCTGTGTGTTGTTGCGTTGAGCAGTGATAACCCAATGGCCATCTTTCTGCCTAATATTTGTTACGGCGTGGCTTGCTTTTATGTTTTCTGTATTGAGTTTACGATAAATTGTCTCAATAAGTGCCGTCATACCACCTTGTACGCGATACGTAGTCATCGCGCCAGCTCCGGCCGTTTGAATTATCTCTGCATTATTTTGCTTTTGAAATAATGCATCACCTTGGATGTATTGTTCAAAGTAAGTTAGGTCAAGCTCTGTCAGTAAGTTTTGGATATTATGCTGGTGTGGAAAAACCCAAGTAGGACCTAAGTCATGATAGTGCTTTGACTGCTGATCTTGCACACCAAAAATGCGACCACCTAACTCCGCTTTAGCTTCAAGCAAAATATAGGGTAAGTTTTGTTGCTGTAATCTCCAAGCGGTTAAAAGCCCTGATAACCCACCACCTATAATAATATTTGAGCTGTGCATTTTATGTCTTATTACCTAAATTAAGTTATCTACCTATCGATAGAGAGTTTTAGGTGTATAATGTTTCTTGTCAAGCCATTTCTAGTCATAGATAATTGGCTTAAGCAATTAAGGGCAAGTTTTATGACGAAAAAACAAGAGCTTCTACAAATAGCACAAAACAAGGTGCGTGAAGGTGGTTATAACAACTTTAGCTTTAGAGAATTAGCTAAAGATGTTGGGATAAAAAGTGCAAGTGTGCATTATCATTTCCCGACGAAAGCGGACTTAGGTGCAGAGCTTGCCAAACAATATACTGATGACTTTATTAGTGCTTTAGGGGAGCCTAACACACATGTAGTTGCAGGAAAAAATCCTGTTAGCATTTATATTGAGCAATTTAGACACGCATTATATCAAGATAAAAAAATGTGTTTATGCGGCTTGTTAGGAGCGGAGTCTGATGTTTTACCTGAGCTTGTTCGCGCTGAAATTAAACGTTTTTTTAATAAGAATTTGGCATGGCTTGAACATGCTTATTTATCGATAAATACTGATGATGCGTTAGCAGCTAAGCAGCAAGCTATTAAAACTATATCGCTGCTTGAAGGCGCAATGATGATCAGTATTGCTATTGAAGATAATAGCGTATTTGAAAATGCGGCTGAGCAATTGCTTACATAACAATTGATTTTTTACGTACGATAGTATTGCTCGAGATTAAGGTTCCTCATCAGTTGATACTATTTTAAAGTTCTATACTTCGAATATTTATTTATGAAGGGTTATGAAAAAATTGAGTCGTGATATAAGCTAACGACGCAATATTCTATTATTATAAAACTGCGTAAAAGGACGTCTTTGCATTAAATTATGGAAAATAAAAAAACAGACAAAAACAAAAAAGAAATACAATTACTACATTGGTTGACTGCGTTTTTATTAGCGCTAATCATGACTGGCTTTGTAGCATGGTTTAATAGTGATATTCCTCCATTAGTGGAGCAGGCTTTTTCATTAATTCACGTAGTAGCTGGCTTTGGACTTGCGTCTATATTTATTTATTATTCATATATACATTTTAAACGAACGATTGGCTTAAGGCGCCCACTTTCCATTGTCTTTGGTGTATTCGTATTTTTAACGTTTATTTTGCTTATAATAAGTGGCGCTATATTGATATACACAGGGATCCATAAACGAAGTTTATTTCTTTATGATATACATATTTATACTGCTTTTACTTCTGTATTTTTTCTTGTTTTCCATATCATCTATCATTTTATTAGCTTCCCTAAGCGCCGATTAATTATCACGCCAACACGATTTTTGACTGTTTCCTCTAGTATTAATAAAGCATTACTGTATGGCGCATTAGGAGTTTTTGTTGGAACATTTATACTACTACTCCTTAACCCACCGGCGAGTGATAGTGGACGCTTAACATCGTTGCATGCTAACTATGCATATGACTATGGACCTAATCCTTTTTCTCCTAGTTTAATTAAAAGTTCTACAGGTGCTTTTATAAACTCAAATGAAATTCTAAATTCTGAACATTGCATTACTTGTCACAAAGGTATTGGCGAGCAATGGCAGGCTTCTGCTCATCGTCATGCTGCAGATGATCCCACTTATGTTAGAAATATTAACTTATTGGAAGAATTAAAAGGTATTAGTGCGACACGTTATTGTGAAGGATGCCATGCACCTTCTGCGTTATTAACTGGTAGTTTAACGCCTGGAGGTCAACATGGTGGTGTTAAAGGAACTGCCATGAATAATGAAGGTTTGAGTTGCATGTCGTGCCATGGAATCCATAAATTAACTGGTTCGCAGGGAGTCGCAAGTTATAGTTTTCAGCCAAGAACGCCTTATCTATTTGAAGAAGGAAGTAACTGGCTATATCAAAAACTGCATAATCAAGTATTGAAGTTAAAACCTGATTTACATAAAAAGGAATTACTTTCCCCTGTGCAAAAAACATCTGAGTATTGTGGTTCATGTCATACTCAGTTTATGGATAAATCAATGAATAATTGGGGCTGGGTTAAAATGCAGGATGATTTGTTAGCCTGGGCAACAAGCAAATTTAATAGCCCTAAAGATTCTCGTTTCTCACATCCAGAGCGAAAAAACTGTCAAGAATGTCATATGCCACTTGTTGCCGCTGATGATATTTCGGCAAATAAGCAAGGTAAGGTAAAGTCTCATTATTTTGTTGGATCTAATGTAATGCTTGCAAAGCACTTTGGTAATGATAAATTATTTAAGAAGACGAAACGTTTTTTACAACAAGATAAAATTAGTATAATTATTGAACCACCAGAAGATCATGAGGCCAAGCAGAATACTTTATTTGTTTCTAATAATCTGCGTTCTCAGCAAAAATACCCCGTAGCGTTATATCGTAACAACTCAAGGAAAATTAAACTTCTAATTAGTAATCAGGGGGTTGGACACGATTTCCCTGGTGGGACGATTGACTTAAATGAAGCTTGGATTGACTTTAAAGTTTTTGATGGCCGCCAAAAACTTATTATGGCCAGTGGTGAGTTACAAAACGACGGCAGTATAGATTCTAATGCAGTTGTTTATAAAGAGGTACCAATAGATCGTTTTGGCAATGCGGTATGGCGTCATGATTTATTTAATATGGTTGGCCGCAGCTATATTAATGTAATCCCCGCAGGTAGTACTGATATTGTTGAATATGAGCTTAATGTACCTGATTGGGCCACCTCACCTATCACTATTTCGGCAACAGTAAAGTTTCGTAAACTTAATCAACGTTACTTTGATTGGGTGAATGAAGCTAATGATATTAAAGAAAATCCTGTGATTGATATCGCGCGGGATAGTATTCTGGTGCCATTACTTAAATCACCAAGTACAACATCTGTGCCGTGAACTAGTGCGACGATGTTATGAGTTTAATGCTGCTATGTGTTTCTTGTTTCTTGGTTGTATGTAAACTTTCTATCCAAATCTTATTTAATTTAAGATGATTTTTCTGAGTAAAGAGAATAAATTTATTCAGCCATTGTTGTTTGATCTGATTAGTATTGAGTAAGGTATACAAGTTATTTATTCTCAGCAGAGAAAATATTATCTCAAATGTGCTTTCTTGTTGATTGCTTAAACTATTTTCAAGTAGTTGCGTGCTGTAGTTAAATAAAGCAATGGCGGTTGTTTTTCTTTTGGTAATGTTATCGGACATTAATGCATATATGAGCTTTATATTGTATTCATTTAACAAGACTTTAATTTGTTTAGTGTTTAAATAGCCAGGTGTAGTTAAATGAATATTGCAAAGTGGCTTTAATGTTTGCCTTAGCTGGCATTGCTGGGCGAGTGCGTAGTCAAATTCATACGAAGTATCGCTATTTGAATATTGGAATAATATGCGTTCAATTGTCTTATTGCTAGCGAAAGGCAGCAACCAATATAGTTTATGGTTTGGCAAGTCGTTTAGAAAGAAATAGTCATTTATAGAGTCTGATTTTAGCGATTGCCATTGCTTAGCTATGTCTAAAATGTTTTTTTTGTTTTTAGTCGATAATAGTTTATTTATTGCCTCCACTCGATGATCGTCGTTTTGAGCAGATGTTAAATTGACAACGTGGGCTATCATTGAATGTATTGCTATTTTTGAAGAAAAGTAGCTATTAGCATTAAATGTTTCTGTATTAGTCTCAAGTGGTAGAGATACTTGATATTTCAGTATAGGTGCTAACATAATATTATCTGGATGAAGAGTCAAAACAGAGCGACTTAACTTACTGCCAGAAAAAAGTTGTATAATGTCTGTGTGACTTTCGCCAAGTTTATTTAAACTAATAATACACTCAGCGATAATAAGAGAATCAGTACTTGTATTACAAAATGAAATTAATGCTTGATTAGTTTTATTATTCTTTAAAAGCCCGATCGTCCTTATAGCAGCTGCTTGAACCGACTTTATATCTGCGAAAGGAATGTTTTTATTCTCTAACAAGGGTAATAAAGACTGTCCTAAAGTTGTGTCTCGACTTACGGAAATAGCATCTAATCCGCAGATCATTTCTTTAGATGAGTGGCTATTAATAATTTTATATATCAAAGGAGCTTTAAATAACTGCTTTGATTTAGTTGCGGTTTCTTCTTCCCAAAACCATTGGTGAATCTCCTTTGTTAGGTGGCAAAAATTATCTTCTTTGAGAGCTTCGATTAAATAAACTATATGGTCTGCAAATAAGCCGCTTTCGCTTCTTCCAATTAAATGAATAATTGACTTCATCAAAGCCGAATCGAGTTGCTCATATTGTAGTGCTTGATTTAATAACCAACTTGTAAGGGTAATAAATTCTGGAGATAAAACAGTAGAGCTATCATTTTCACTCAGTTTATAAACATTTAAATATTGAGCTAGAGTGGTAAGCTCTGATGTAGATAATTTTATATTGTGTGAAAGCATTGGTAAAAGTTCATAAAGGGGCGCATTGATGAGGCTAGAGAGCGCGGGTTTTACTGTTTTATTATTTGGCTTTATTATCTGATGAATACTCTGTTCTTTTACGTCAATACGATAGGTATTATTTAAGTTAATATCTGAATAGGTGTATATAGTGCCGTCATTTAAGTAGGCCGAGATATTGAGTTTTTTATTAATATTTTTAAACGCATAATGTAACCGCTTTTGATTTGAAGACAAAAAGGGTTGGTTTTTAGAAAAATCATCAGTAGCTAATATTTCTCCTTTATCATTAGATATTTCCCAAGTACTTTCTTCACATAAATATAGTGGTGCACAAATAATTGAGAGCCAGTTATTTTTTGTAGACCTATTAATATACAACGACAAATTATTATTGTTATTGTTAAATACAACATCAAGCCGCCCATCGTTATTAAAATCAGCGAATGCAGCCCCTCTACTTGCGCGCGATAGGTTAGGGCTTATTGATACATTGTTATCATTAAAAGTACCACTAGCTGTTTGCATTTTATAAGTATTTAGACTTCCTTGTGGTCTAAATGCATTATCTATATGGGGCGTACTAAAGCCTTTTGCACTGATAATGTCTTCAAAACCATCATTGTTAAAGTCAGCTACTAATGTTGCCCAAGTCGGTGTTATATTATCGCTATCTGAGTTTATAGCGAGTTGCCATGACAAATCATCAGCATCTAAATCATTCGTGTTATAAAGTTGAAAGCCACCAGTTTGATGTTGGGTTAATAATACAGCTGGTTCATTCAACAGACTAATTTTAGTCACCTGGACTAAAGGTGTCTTAAGTTTTTTAAGCCATTGAAAATTATCAACTCCTATCCGGCTACTGATTACATGATTGGGTTGAATTCGTGACGTTGATCCTTTAGCGTTGGCTATTAACAAGGTGTTTGAATACTCAGGTAATTCATCTAGGTTTAATAGCCCGAGTGGAGCGATACTGAAACTTTTATCGTAGCCCTCCAAATGGGTTACCATAAATTCAACGCTCTTATTTTTTTTGGCAGGTGTCGTGTTGGTTAATAGAAGGTTTTGCTGCCCAGAGAAATTTTCTGATTTAAATTGTGAATTTGATTGGTAACCATAATCTTGAGCGCCGACCTTTATATCATTGTTAAATTGTGCAAAATTGGCGACAAGAATATCGAGGAAACCATCTTTATTTGCATCCCATAATGTAATCGACATTGGCCAACTATTCTTATCAATACTAATTGTTTTTTTATTGAAGTTTTCACCTAGTTGATTAATAAGTAAAATAATATTTTCGCGTCCACCTATCACTAAATCTGAAAAACCATCATTATTTAAGTCTCCAGTTGCACAACCATAGCCAGCAATAGAATCAGAAGTGTCGATGATTTTCGTAACATCAGAAAAGTATGCGCCATTAACATTACGAAACAACTTAGATGCTTGATTGTTATTCCACCAATGCTTCTTACCATAACGCCTGGTAATCCCTTTTCCACCTAAAGCAAAAATATCTTCGTAGCCATCATTATCAATATCGATAATACAAACACCATTACCCAATGTATCTTTGAGTCCTGATAGTTCATAGTCTCGCTCGTTATGTTGGAATATAATGCCTTTTTCTATTGCTGACTCAACAAACTCAATATTTTTTGGAGGAACGAGAAAGTTATTGTTGATACTTGGTTGGCTACTGCTTTGAAAATTAATTTCAGGGCTTTCTTTTGCACTCAAAGTATTGATGCTAGCCAAATCAATACAGATAACTAGTGAAAGTAATATTTTTTGATGTATCAATTTAAACTTCAACTTAATTCCTTTTATGGTTGAGTAAATTGTTTAAAGCAAGATAGCTAAGGTTGGCTCGCCATTTTTAGCTCACAATAATAACGGATTGAATTTATTTTGTAACATTAAATTTGCAAAAAAAAGAGCAGTCAGCATATAATAATGAAGATGGACGAAACTTGAGCGATTTTAGCGAATAATTATTTGTTTCATGAGCTTATATAATACTGTAGTGCGTTAATTACGTGCATTTAAAAGGGATTTAATTGATGTGGTACATAATGTTTAGAAAGCTATCAACTTTAATTGTAGCAATTAATGTTATTTTTATTAGTCATGCAGCCCAAGCAGGCTTAATCGCCAATGGTGATTTTGATAATGGCTTAAATAGCTGGAATGACGCAAGCATTTCTGGTCAAGTTTTTTCAAATAATGGATTGGTTAACCTTTCAACAGGTGTTGATTTTGGCCCTTATTCTGCAGTACTTGTTCAAGGCGATGATGGCTTTTTTAATTTCAATACTCCTATTTTAATTGATGCTCAACAATCTTTAATTGAATTTGATTTATGGCAATTTGAACGTAACATAGATGCGAGCGAGTCTGGAACGTCCTCATTAGCTGATGTGCTTAACTTGTCAATTTATGATGCCTTTGACCCTTCGTTCGATTTATTTTTCATCGACTTAGCGGTAACTTCACAACAAAAAAACTTTTCTTTAGATATTTCTAGTTTAGCCGGGCGCTCAGTTGCGTTTTCATTTGAGCTCAATGACGAAAACGATGGCTTTGATAGTACTTTCTCATTAGATAATATTCGGTTAACTTCTCCAGTCAACGTGCCAGAACCAAGTACATTATTACTATTTTCACTGGCAATTTTTGTATTAACAAGAAGAAAAAAACAATAAATAACTAAATAAACATATTTGATGGCTTTTAGTGAGCCTAACTTATAAGGATATAGACCTGAGCGTTATACGTTTAGGTTTTTTAAGGAGAAAACGTTTGAATATTATCAAACCGCCATGCATCGCATATATTCTATTGCTATTCGTATGTACTACATTTATTCAACCAAGTTATGCCGAGGATATTCTCGATGATTGGGTTGAAAATGAAAGTGTAACTGTTAATTTTAGTAACCCTCTAAGAAGTCGGCGTTCTCCTGATGCAACCTTAGACGCCACTATTGTAAATACGGGTGATAAACCTTTAGCAGGGCCTCTACGTTTTGTTATTACCGTGTTTACTCCTACTACTGTAACGTTAAGTAATAGTGAAGGTACGCTAGCAGGTTTACATTATTTTACTTTGATAGCTGAAGGCGAAGAATTAGCTGTTGGAGCAAGTGCCAAAACACCAACTATGGTTGTTGCTGGTGGTGGGCGAATAGGGTTTAGTATTGATGGCGCGGTTTACAATAAAATCGCCATTCCGCCAAATGTACTGGCTGTTGATATTGTTACTCCTGAGACCCTTTTAACTGTAGGGGCTTCACCACTACAAGTTTCTGGTCTGATTAATAACGAAAATGCACAATTAACTCTAAATGGTGTTCCTGTTACCCATCAAAATGGTCAGTTTAATGCGGCAGTAGAATTAACTGAAGGTTTTAATACTATTGCAGCAAGAGCAACAGTTGATGGTCAGCAAGTTACTGACTCAATTGTTGTTTCTTTGGATTTGACACCTCCGTATTTAACCATTGAATCTCATAAACCAGAACAAACAGTTTATAATGAGCTTATTACTGTTACCGGCTTAGTAAATGATATTGTACGCGGTACGGTTGAAGCCGAACAAGCAAAAGTTCAAGTTAACGGTGTTAATGCTGAAGTGTCTAACCGAAGTTATGCCGCAAATGACATTTTGTTAACAGAAGGTTTAAACACCATTCAAATTACTGGTGCAGATAACGTTGGTAATAGTACTTCGATTTCTCAAACAGTAATCTATAAAGTTATATCGGGCAGTAAGTTAAACTTAATTTCAGGACAAGATCAAACTGCTGAAATAGGGGCTACACTCGCAAAAGATTTGACGGTGCAATTAGTTGATAAAAATAATGCGCCTATTGCTAACGAAACCGTTGTTTTTAGAGTTGTACAAGGTGCTGGTGCTGTAGGTGCTGAAACTGACGGTTCAAGCAGAGCGGTTATCATTCAAACAAATGAAGACGGTAAAGCTAGTACCAAATTTCAACTAGGGTTTCGCACTGGGGTGGCGAACCATAAAGTTAAAGCGAAAGTAGTTGGCTACGAAAATGAAGTTATATTTGCTGCTTCAGCAACTAGCGTAGTTGGTGACAAGATAAGCGTTAACTCTGGTAACAACCAAAGAGGAATTATCGAACAAGCATTACCTGCTCCTTTTATTGTAGCAGTAAGTGATTCCGGTGCTAATACAGTAAAAGGTGCTCGAGTAAGGTTTAACGTTATCAAGGGGGAAGGATTGTTCCAGAACGAACAGCCTAGCTATGAGGTAATGACAGATAGTGATGGCAGAGCATCAGCACAATTAACTTTAGGTTCATTAACAGGCATAGATGCTCAAAAAGTCGAAGCAATACTTTTAGATGGCCCTGAAGGAGTTGAGCTCTTAGCTGGTTTTTCTGCTACTGCGTTTATAGCTGCAGAGCCAGGTAAAACAAGTGTTAGTGGTGTTGTGCTCGATAATCAAGACGCTCCTATTCCAGGAGTTACTGTTCGAATTGAGAATACAGATAGAACAGCAACAACGAATCAGCAAGGTCGATTTAACATTGAACAAGCACCGGTTGGTCCTGTACATATAATTGTTGATGGCTCTACGGCAACAGTATTAGGTGAGTTTCCGGCATTAAGTTATCACTTAGTTACAGTTTCTGGTGTCGATAATCCAATGTCTGCGCCTGTTTATATGGTCAAATTAGACACTGAAAATGGTGTAATGGCTGGTAAAGAAGATGTTGTACTCACTTTAGATAATTTTCCTGGTTTTAAATTAGAGATTGCGAAAGATTCTGTTACTTTTCCTGATGGTTCAAGAGAGGGCATTGTTTCTGTTACGTCAGTAAATGCTTCTAAAGTACCAATGGCCCCACCAAACGGTATGCAACCCCAGTTCATCGTTACAATACAACCTGTTGGCGCAGTATTTTCTCCTGCTGCAAAACTAACTCTACCTAATATTGATGGCCATGCGCCTGGTGCACAAGTTGAAATGTACTCTTTCGATCATGACTTAGAAGAGTTTGTTGCGATTGGTTTAGGGACGGTAAGTGAAGACGGGTCCATAGTAAGTTCTAATCCCGGTGTAGGTGTTATTAAAGCGGGCTGGCATTGTGGCTCTCAACCTGGAGGCTCTGGAACCGCGCATAATTGTCCAGAATGTCAAAAGTGTAAGGGTAGCTCTTGTGTTAGAGATCCTGCACAAGATAATAATCAGCGTAAGCAACAAACCCCTGAAGATTGTAAAACAAATTTATGTAAAGGCACGCGAGCGGAACCTGGTGATATACCAGTCAGCAAAGATGTCGAAAATGATTGCAAAAAACCTGGTTGTAATGATGACTCGCCTATATTTGATGTTCCTGATGACAATGATATTTCGGAAGATGATAAAAAGTGTAGTACTTGTTCAAATGGTGAAAAAATAATAGATGAAGCCAAGAATAATCCAGATGCACCATTTGCTTGTGGCGGTGGGGATCCCGCTAAAGGTTGTTTTACTTGTAAAGATGGAAGTTGTGGTAACCACTGTGAAGCAAGTAATGATAAAGAAGTTTTAAAAGTTGGTATTCCTGGAGAAATAAGTAATTTCTTAGGTCTTTTAAATCGAGGGGCTGAAAAAATGCGCTCTATTTCTCCATTTGCAATGTCACTTGGAGTTACTGGTGGTGGTACTATGGAACAAGGTGAAGCTTGCTGTAAGAGTTGCGTTAAAACAACACCTGCGATTGAAAACAAGTATTCTGTAGATGTCGAGATTAAGGCAACAGCAACAGCTTTTGGAGGGGTAAGAGTACCAGCCTATGAACATTACTTTAATAGAGATGAACGATTTGCGATTCGAGCTGATGCAGGTTTAACTGGAACAGTTACTGGTCATGCTGCCCCTAAATATGAATATACAGAAAAGCTTGGTTGTCCAGATGATGAAAATTGTCATGATTTTTCAGCTGAGGTTGCAGTAGGAGGAGATATTTCTCTTGGTGGTACTGCTATTGCGGCCTATCAATCTTGGGATTTTGATAATGATATTTATAATTGTAGCTTTTATAGCCGTGAAGCAAGAAAACAACCAAAAAATCTTGGCTGTTGGTCGACTGAGGAAGGCCTAAGTGGAGCATTAAAAGGTGGAGCTAGAATTAGTGCGGGCGTTAAGTCTTCGACCAACTCATGTTCAGGAGGAAATGTTTGCTCTTGGGAAGTTAAACCTGTGGAAGCATATTTTGAAAGTAACTTAAAATTTAGCTTTGTATTTATTGAGTTTGAATACGTTTGGAAGCCAGAGCCAATTAAATTGACTGATGGAATGAGCGGTAGTTGTGGCTCTTAATTAATAGGAATAAAAATGAAAAGTACTTTTTTGGGCTTGTTTTCGCTAGTGTTTTTTTTAATACCTATGGATAGTCGGGCCATAGAACAACAGGACTGGAGTATAGTCTCAAATAAAGATCGAAATATGTTAACCGCAAGCGAACATATTCGTGCCTCAAGAAAAGGTGAGACTTTAACTTTAACAGAAGCAATTGATATTTCGTCACCAGAGGGATTGTTAGCAAAGTATTATTGGTTATTAAAAAATCAGAAGCTAAATCAATTAGCCGAATTGTATACGGTTAAAGATGGAAGTAGAAATAAGTTTGTGCAAGCGTTGCGAACTAAAAAATTAAAGTTAGATAAATTTTCTACACTAGAATCAGTTCGTATAACTAGCGTACAAAAGTGGGATGACTTCAGTATTTATGGACTAAAATTATTTGGTAAAAACAAGCGGAAAATGAGTTGGCAAGAACAAGTGGTCTGTGAGGAACGTTGCTATTTAATATTCTCACCTTTAGACAGTTCCCCTGCGAGTGAATTACTTGATATTAGTAAAATGACTTATTTAGAGTCTAATCGAGTCTTTGGTGATCTTACTGGCAAGATTAAGTTTGAAAAAGAACCTTTGGAAATCCTTGTTTCACACCCAAATAGTGGACTATATCATGGAAAAGAGCTTACACTTAAATACTATCTTGATTTAGTTCGTTATTCTAAATTTCAAAGTGTTGAAAGAAATGTAAATTGTAATGAATACAAAACACTAGAAACGTCGGCTTTTTGTTTGTTTTTAAAGGAAACAGAGCAGGTTGACGCAACTAGTGAATCTACTTTAAATAAGTATATAGCGAAAGCTAGCGGTAAAGAGGAAGCTACAGCTATTGCTGTTAATGTAAATACTAATGGTTTAATTAAAAGTATTTTATATTCTCCGAAAGCTTTTGTTAGTTTAGTAAATAAGTGGAAAACAATTAAACTCATTGGCTATATCGAAAGTGATCTAACACGTTTTGTTTTATTTCAGCCTACGACGATTAGTCAAAAAGTATTGCCAATTCAGGCTGTATCTTTTGCAATTAATGGAGCTGATAAGTCAAATAAATTAATTTATGGGAGTCACTGGGAAGACGGATATTTGTTTTTCTATAATAATATATTTACGAATAGCTTGAGTCGAGCACTATAATTTTGCCAAAAAATGGAAATCCAGCAACTATAAAAAGTGCAAGAAAAGCAATGTATTTTGTTCTTTTCATACTTTCTATACTAGTTTTAGTATTTTCTACTTCTGTAATTAAAAGAGTAGCTGGTTCATTTGGTTCAATGGAGTGGGTAGAAGTAAGTGCTGATTTGAAAAACGCTTCGATTGAAGAGCAAAGAGGTGGAAAGTCTAGCACTTCAGGTTTTCGTTATTCATACTTCACACCAAACATAACCTATGAATATAGTTATGCAGGGATACGCTATACAGGTAACCGTGTAAGCTGGCAAAAAACGTATGACGATAGTGATATGTTAAATAAAGCTCAAGAGTTTAAGCTAAAATTTAAACATAAAAAGCCTATAGTTATTTATGTAAATCCGGATAATCATGCTGAATCTATCGTATACCGAGAAGTAAATTGGCACCATATGAGAACAGTGTTAATTGTTTGTATAGTTCCTGTCTCTTATACACATCTGACGCTGCCGACGATCTACT
>OLHF01000079.1_pt1 | contig 28784 bp, 21 predicted proteins | sample 1609471 | NCBI WGS metagenome assembly OLHF01 (sample SAMN05416858, study PRJEB24817) | seawater metagenome | isolation source: Sea water | place: Canada:Atlantic | collected 2013-11 | reverse complement strand
ACTTCAAAGATGCAGTTGGGAATAATAGTTGCTGTTGGAATTATTCATTTACCACCGAAGCTGAGTTTGATACTCAAGCGCCAACGGTAACAGCAATAAGCCCAAGCGATGGTGCGATGGATATTGGTGTTAATACCCCTGTTGTACTGACATTTAGTGAGTCACTTAATGCCAGCACTATCAATAATACACACTTTAAATTATTCAGTGACGGTGCAATTATCAACCCAAGTGTTCAACGCTCTAGTGATGGGCGCACAGTTACTCTACGTGGTACTTGGCCTGCGGGTAAAGCGATGTCAGTTATCGTAACCAACAATGTGAAAGATTTAAGTAACAATGCGCTAAGCGATTATGTCAGTTTATTTAGCACAGCAGTGGTAAATACCGATAGAACCCGCCCAACGGTTGCTCGTTTATATCCCAACAATGGTGCTAGTAATGTACCAAGTGTTAATAGCATTGTGATGTACACCTCTGAAGCGATGAATGAAAGTACTTTAGCTGATGCTTTTCATATTGCAGAAAACGGTGTATTGATAAACGGTACGCTGAGCGTCTCAGCTTCTGGACAATCAATTGAATTTACGCCAGATAATGCTTTTTCTGAAGGTGCATTAATACACGTTTATTTAGATAGTACAGCACAGGATAGTCAAGGTAATGCGATGACCAATTATCAAGGTTCATTCCGTATGGCCGCCGCAGCTTCTTCAATAGGGACTCGGCCTTCAACGTCATCATACATTCCAGCTAATGGAGTTAAAAATGTTGCTCTTAATCCGAATTTACAAGTGGTTTATAACCAGGATATGGATGAAACTACTATCACAGATAGTTTAATTGTCTTAAGAAAAGATGGTGGTGAGGTTCTGACAAGTGCGGTGAGTCTAGGTGCTGATAAACGTACGGTAACGATAGAGCCAGCTGAGCTATTAGAAACAGACACTTATTACTACGTTAGCTTGTCAGGTAATATTACTGACGTCGATGGTGACCGACAATACTGGTCGAGATCGTATAGCTTTACCACTGCTGTTGATGGTGTTGAAGATTTACAACAACCAATCGTACTTGCGATGAGTCCAGCAACAGGAATGACGAATGTACCATTAAACCCTCGTTATCATGTCCAGTTTGATGAGCCAATTAATCCGGCATCATTTAGTCGCCAACAAGATATGAGTGTTTCATTTAGTTCGAATAACCAAGAAGTTATGTACTCACGTTATACACCACTTATTGCTGACACTGACTATACCGAAACGTTATCTAATGTGACTGATATTGCAGGTAATCTGATGGTTGCGCACAGTGAGCAATTCGCGACAGGCGCAGCGCCAGATATTATCACGCCAAACTATCAATCGTATACGCCATATGCGAATAGTGTGGTAGCGAGAAATAGTTCGGTCACATGGGTAATGAATGAAGAGCTTGACCCTATTAGCGTGAACGACAACACGGTTTATGTACAAGATAGAGATAATGGTAGTACACGTGTGGCGGGGAATGTTGGGTTAGCGAGTGACGGTCAAACCGTTCACTGGGTGCCAGAAGAAAATTTGTTAGCGGGTAGGCGTTATCGTGCTTATATTGCTGGTGTAACGGATATTAGTGGTAACACTAATTCAGCGGATGCTTTTTACTTCAGTACTAATCTTGAAGAAGATGTTGTCGCTCCTGTTGTAACAGATACATCGGTGAAAGCAGATCTAATTGATGTAGCGACGAATGCGCGTGTCCGTATCAAGTTTAGCGAAGCGGTAAGCAACTTATCTTTTGCTGATGTTGATTTAATGGTCTTGGGTGAAAAACAAGCGGTTAGTTATACGCTTGACTCAACTCGCAAGTTACTAACATTAACACCGCTAACCTTATTGCCTGCGCATAGCCAAGTCACATTGAAAGTTGATGGTGTGAAAGACTTAGCAGGTAATGTACAAACTAAGGCGTATGAAATTAATTTCACTACCGGCTCAGGTGTTGATACGCAAACTGGAACCTTGGTGAGTTACAGTCCACGTAATGGTGCGGTAGATGTTGCGTTAAACAGTATTGTTACAGTCGACTTTAATGAGCGTATTGATCCAACTTCGGCTACCGCGCGCAGTGTTAAGTTGCATAATGATACAGAGTCGCGTGACATTGAAGGTGTTATCAGTTTTAGTGATGATGGTCGTCGACTGCAGTTTTCTCCAGAAGGAGGCTTAAGCGAGGGGCATCGTTATCGTTTTTATATTACCTATAATGACTACTTACTTGACTTATCGGGTAATCGATTTGCGAGTTTAAATATTAGTTTTACTGCTGGAGCAGAAAACGACAGCAGTGTACCGGTTTATCGCAGCAGTAATATTGGTGCTAGTTTAGGCGATGTCGCGGTGAACACGCCATTGCGTGTCATCTTTGATGAAGCATTAGCGCCACACTGTGTTAACAGTAGCACGGTAGTATTATTTGACGGACAAAATACAATCAATGGCTCAGTCAGTTTAGACAGCAGTTACACTGAGATTACCTTTATACCAAGTGAAGCTTTATCGGCGAACACGAACTATAGTCTGCGAATTGAAAATGGTTGTGATGTTGCTGGTAATGCATTTAGCGGTGAAGTATTAAACTTTACCACGTCAGTGAGTGATGCTGCTGATACCACAGGAGCACGTATTGTTTCAATTTCACCGACAAATGGCAGTAGTGGGGTTTCCGTAACCAGTGAAATTGTGGTGACATTTACGGAATCATTAGATGCCCGTAATATTGAGAAAATTGCACGAATTTATATGTCAGGACAAGGTGGGGACATCAGTGGGGATTATACGCTAATAGACAATGTTTTACGTTTTGTGCCAACGAATCCACTACCAGGTAGCACGGTTATTAATACACAGTTGTACCACTTCAAAGATGCAGTTGGGAATAATAGTTGCTGTTGGAATTATTCATTTACCACTACACCTTAGCTAATAGGGATTAATTAATGCGCATTATATGTACAATTACGGTTATTTTTCTACTTGCTGGTGGTGTTGTCAATTATATATGGTTTTCTCCTGATGCTGCTCAATCGGTACAAGATTTTTCAGTAATGGAAGATAACGCAGGTTTAGGCCAAAAATTAGTAGAGTCGTTACCTAATTATGATCAACGAGAAAAAGAAGGAAATATGGCAATTGCTCAAGTATTAGGTGCTAACTTATCTACTTTTGATGCAGATGAAATGCTTGAAAAAAGTGAAGTGGCTTTACAAGTATTAGTTGATGATTATGATCAGGCTCTGTCAGATCCAAAAGAGAAAAAAAGGATAGAACAACAAATGGAAGAAGTGAGTAAAGAGCATAAAAAAGCTATTTTAGCAAAACTTAATAAAGGTGAGTTATGAGGTTTATTACCTTTATTTTAACGATAGTTTTTAGCAGTATTCTATCGGCCAATACATTAATTATTCCATCAAAGGAAATTTATGGTGACTTCCTAATTGAGCCCTGGAAACCCAATGCTGCCAATGTGATTGTTTTTAAAGATCCTAACTGTGGGTATTGCATTAGAGCATTAAAGCGTTTGGATAAATATAAAGACTATAATGTTTTTATGTTTTGGTCTCCTATATTGGGGAAATCAAGTGAAAGTCAAGTTGAGAATATATTTCAATGTGAGAAACCTGTAGGTGAAGAGGTTATTCTTGCTGTTGTAAACAGAGACAAGATCAATTGTAAAAAATCAACGGTTCATAATGATAAACTAACCAAGCTCAATAAAAAAATAGTAGAAAATTATAATCCTCAATCAGTGCCCTCTTATTACTTTGGGGGGGAAAAAGTTTGGCTTAGCACCCTGAATAGGTTCAAAGAAAAAAATGTTACCGACTATAATGCTATTACTCTTGATTGGGAGCGTTATCAAACGCTAAAACTCGATCAGAGCGGGCATCAAGGTTTGGCTAATGCAATCGTATTTTTACCTAAATCTAGTAATAAAGAAGCATTTGAAAGAAAGCTAAAGCTTGATGGCCGTTATAATTGGTATATAGCCGAAGCTTGTCGAGGTTGTTCTAAGTTACCCTTTAATCAAATGTCTCAAGAACTAATGCTTCTTTTTAATATTGAAGATCAGGAGCAATTAACGTTAGTGATAAACGGAGTCGTTATTCAGCCAGAACGGTACAGTAAATATAAACTGGAGTTACTATTAGATTTAAGTTTATCAAGTTAACGTATTAACTTTACTAGTATTTTAAAAATTGAATTATTCAACAAAGCCTACATTTGTAGGCTTTTTAGTTCTTTATTTGCGCAAAAACACGCTGACTACTGGCTCACTTCATCAAGTAAATAAATCAGCGATTGATAGTCAATACCACTATTTTTCGACAAGCCAATTTCACAGGTTCTACTATTACTATAGCCTTGTGTTGTTGGGTCGAATATTTGTGCTTTCAGTGGTGAAAGGGCACTTTCATTTAGCGCTGGCATAGTAAAGCCTTTATCACCGGCGAAACCACAACATTCTATTCCTAATGGTTCGATAACTTCAGTTGCACAAATTTGAGTAATTTTACGTAAACTGTCAGCAATTCCTGCTTTTCTTGAGCTACAGGTAATATGTAAGGCAACAGGCGTTGTTTTTGGCACTATGGTTAAATGCTCTATAACGAATTGGGCGCAAAAGTCGGTAAGCTCATAAATTTTCAGCTGCGTTCCCAGCTCTTTAATTCTTAAATTACACGGGCTAGTATCAAACACTATGGGAATTTCACCGTTATTACTCAGCGCAGTTAATTGCGTGATCAGCTCGTTACCTTTGTTTTTGGCAATATCAGCTGCACCTTTGCTGTGAAACGGTAGGCCACAGCAAAGCTGGTTAACACTGCTTGGGTAAATAACGTCAAAGCCTGCTTTTTCTAACACTGCGGCTGAAACTTCGGTTAAACTTCTTTGCTCTTTATTACTGGCATTTGGCCCCATAGTGCGGCTGGCACAACTGGCAAAATAAATAACTGGCTTACCTGTAGGCGTTATGGTTTCAATGCTTGTCGACTGTGATCTCTTAACCGTTTTACGTGCTTTAGTTGGCCATTTTGCGTGCCAAAGCGGTAAGCGTTTACCACTGATGTTATGTAAACCGACACCTATTTTATCGACGGTTTCATCTCCTAAAGCCGTAGTCACCAAGCCATTAATTTTAAATGCGGTGGCGGCAGAAGCGCTAACCGCCGCAAAATGATTGGCCGACCATTTTGCGATGAGCTTACCGGTACTGCCTAACTTTTCACTGCGTAACTGTCGAATTAAATCACCGGTGTTAATACCAACAGGGCAACGTTGAGCACACATGCCGGTAGCAGCACAGCTATCAATACCTAAGTGTTGGTAGTTTTTGTTGAGCTCTTTTAATTCGTTTTGTTCTGAGTCAGATAAGGTTTTTGCTTGTTCAAGTTGCTGAATACGTCGCCATAGGGCGATGCGATGCCTTGGCGTTAAGCTAAATTCTTTTGAAGGACAAACCGGCTCGCAAAAACCACATTCGATGCATTTATCGATAATAGGGTCAGCATGCGGCATTAATTTTAAATGCTTGATGTGGGCATTCTTATCATCATTTAAAATTACCCCAGGGTTTAAGGTATTATTTGGGTCAATAATGCTTTTGAGGCTTTTCATCACTTGATAGGCTTGCTGTCCCCACTCCAACTCAACGAAAGGTGCCATATTTCGGCCTGTGCCGTGTTCTGCTTTTAACGAGCCTTTAAATTCTACTGCGACTAAATTTGCCACTTCATGCATGAATTGGTCATAGCGTTGAATTTCTTTTTCATCATCGAAAGACTGGGTAAATACAAAGTGCAGGTTACCCGCCAATGCATGACCAAATATAATGGCTTCGTGATAATGAAATTCATCAAATAGTTTGTGTAACCTAACAATACCTTCGGCCAGTTTATCAATGGGAAATGAAATATCTTCAATAATAACGGTAGTACCAGTTTCTCGAACGGCACCTACGGCTGGAAATGTCGCTTTTCGAATATCCCAAAGTTGTGAACACAAGGTGGTGTCGGTGGTAAAATCAATTGCTTCAACAGGTTGATATGATGCAATTAACTGTTCAATTTCGACGATGTTTTGAGTAAGTTCTGTTGCTGACTCAGCGCGTGTTTCAATTAGCAGTGCTGTGGTTTCGTCTGGCAAGTCGCAGAAGCGATCAGGAAGTCCTGCTTTACCTTTTACCGAATTTATTGCTCGTTGATCCATTAATTCAACAGCTTCAACAGGGCTTGTGCTTAATGCTGTTACTAATTTGCAGGCTTGTGCTGCACTAGAAAAAGAATACAACGCACTGGCTTTATGCTGATAATCCGGCACGGTATGGTAGGTAATATTGGCAATAAAACCTAATGTGCCTTCAGAGCCGATCATTAAGTGCAATAAAATATCGATAGGATCTTCGAAATCTATTAAGGCATTAATGGCATAGCCTGTGGTATTTTTTAATCGGTATTTATGCTCGATAAGTGAACGTAGCGCTTCATCAGATTTAACTGCTTTTGCTAGCTCGTTTAGTTCACTAAGTAAACTGGCATGTGAGATACGAAATTGCGCAATACTGTCAGCATTACTGCTATCTAATATCGTACCATCAGCCAATATTACTGTCATATCAGCAAGGCTGTAGTAACTATTTTTACTAACACCACAACACATACCTGAAGCATTGTTTGCTGCTATTCCGCCAATGCGACAAGTATTAATTGAGGCCGGATCAGGCCCCAATTTACGTTGATAAGGTAATAAGTGATGATTTGCATCAGCACCAATAATCCCTGGCTGCAAACGAATTTTTAACCCTTCGTCTTCAATATCAAAACCATTCCAATCAGTTGATAACATCACTAACACGGAGTCAGTAATTGCTTGCCCAGATAAGCTTGTACCGGCGGCACGAAAAGTTATCGGCACGTTGCAGTTATCCGCTAAACTAATTACCGCTTGCATTTGTGATTGGCTTGCTACCGTTAACACCAATTGTGGTATTAATTGATAGAAACTCGCATCAGTACCAAATGCACGTCGTCGGGTAATGTCATTAATGATCTGCTTAGGTGATAAAATCTCGCTAAGATTTGTTAAAAATTGTTCATTTACAGCCATAACTATCTTCTATTACCTGCGGTTAACCCAATAACGGGTCTGTAATATTCATAACATACACGGCGATCATGGCGAGAACACCACTAACTAATACATAGTATGCTGTAGGAATAATGGTTTTTCTTAAGGTTGCCCCTTCTTGCCCTAACAAGCCTACCGTTGCTGATGCGGCAACGACGTTATGTATGGCAATCATGTTACCTGCTGCGGCACCTACGGCTTGCGTTGCTACCATCAGGGCTGATGAAATGCCTAACGTGTTAGCTGCTTCAAATTGAAACTGGCTGAACATCATATTAGATACAGTATTTGAACCAGCAATAAAGGCACCTAATGCACCAATTAACGGGCTGATTAGTGGAAATGCTGAGCCAAATACATTGGCAAATAAGTCCGCGCTGGCCACTGGCATACTCGGTAAATCTGACAAGTTAACCCCTGAATTAATGAAAATTCGCACCATAGGAATGGTAAACATTAATACAAAACCTGCACCGATAACCGTTCTGAACGAGTCTTTACTAGCAACTGCTAGAGCACTAAATCTTTCTTTACCACGACAATGCATAAATGCAGCAAAAATGGCAGAAATAACCAATAAACCACCCGGCAAATACAGCGGACTAAAGCCAGAGCTAATGCCTGTTTCGCCAATAATATTTGACCATTTGAAGCCTGCGCCAACCAGTAAGGCTTTGAATTCAGGGAATACGCGTGAACAGACTAATAAAATAGACACTAGTACGTATGGCATCCAAGCTGAAACTGTTGATATTTTATTTTTTGGCGTTGATTCTTTTTCTATTTTTAGTGTGCCTAACCAACTTTTTGGCCATAGGTTTGGTGCTTGAAATTCCCACGTGGTTTTAGGCATAAATAAGCCTTTTTTGGACGCGGTAACAACAATGATCATACTTACCATGCCGCCAAGTAGCGCAGGGAATTCTGGCCCTAAAAATATACCTGTTAACGCGTAAGGAATAGTGAATGCTAAGCCTGCAAAAATGGCAAATGGTAAAATTTCTAAGCCTTCGCGCCAGCTGCGGTTTGCTCCAAAGAAACGCGTTAGCATCATTGCCATCAATACTGGCATAAAGGTACCGACAATTGCGTGGATAATGGCAACTTCGTTGGTGATTAACTGTAGAAACATGTCCCAATTACTGCCACGTGTTAATAATTCTGCGCCAATTGCTTCACTGTTTAAGCCATTTTTAACACCAATAACAATAGGTGTACCAATCGCGCCAAATGAAACTGGCGTACTTTGAATCATCATGCCCATTAATACAGCGGCCAAGGCTGGAAAACCGATAGCAACCAGCAGCGGCGCAGCAATAGCTGCAGGCGTACCAAAGCCAGAAGCCCCTTCAATAAAAGTACCGAAACACCAGGCAATAATGATGGCTTGAATTCTTCTGTCAGGAGAAATTTGTGTAAAGCCTTCTCTGATCACTTGTATAGCGCCAGTTTGCTTTAAGGTGTTGAGTAGGAATATAGCGCCGAAAATAATCCACAGTACAGATAATGTCACCATTAACCCTTGAATTATTGATGCTGATACTCGTCCTAATGACATTTCCCAAACAAACAATGCAAGTACAACTGTAACTGCCAATGTTACTGGCATTGCGCGTTTAGCAGGCCACTGCAAACCCAGTAGTAATATTGCTGATATCGCTATTGGCAATAACGCCAATAGCCCTAATAGCCATTCGTTCATGTTTACCTCCAATTCGGTAATATTATTTTGTTATTTGTTATTTACTCTGTCTTTCCCCATTGATGGCAAAACCACTATTGTTGTCGTTATTGTCATCACTTAACAATGTACATTTTTTTATACTTTGGATATATTGTGATAAATGAATTAGTTTTTTTCTTTTTTTGACATAATCAAAGGTGAGTAACGTGGCTGCAAAAGCAGATGATTTAATTTTATTTGTGCTAGTAGTAGAGGCTGGATCCTTTACCAAGGTGGCTGAGCAGTTGAATTTAACCAATTCCGTGGTCAGTAAACGCATCGCTCGTCTAGAGAAAGAACTTAATACGCAATTACTTTATCGCACCACACGTAAGCTGAGTTTAACCGATGCTGGCACCACGTTTTACGGTAAAGCACGCTTGGCCAAACTTGCCGTTCAAGAAGCTGAAGATGCTATTACCGGATATGGTGAAGATATTCGTGGCACCATTAAATTAACCATGCCAGTGGTATCAGCACGTTTAGTGCTGAGTAGCGCCCTTGCTAATTTTTGTCACGATTATCCCAATGTTAATGTTGAGCTGACCATCAATAATAAGTTTGTAGATATTATTGAACAAGGCTATGACCTTGCGATACGAACGGCACACCTGGAAGACTCTTCACTTATTGCTCGGCGTTTAATTGATTCAGATTGGGTGGTTTGTGCAAGCCCTGAATATTTGAAAAATAATGGTACGCCAAAAACTCCACAAGCCCTTACTGAGCATAGTTGTTTGATTTATCGCTATGAAGGTACGGGGTCGGAGCAGTGGGTTTTCAAAGATGATAACAATGATTACGTTGTGCAAGTAAAAGGGCGCTTTCGTTCTAATAACCTTGATTCGTTGAGAAAAGCAGCATTGGCTCATTTTGGTATTGCCTATTTACCTAAAGCGCTTGTGCATGAGGATTTAATGGCCAATAACTTAGTGTCACTGCTAACAAAGCAATCAGGTAAAGACCTGGGTATTTATGCGGTTTATCCGCGTACGCGCCAGCCCGATAAAAAAATAAAATTACTTATCGATTACTTCCGTGATGCCTTTCAGAAAAAGCAGGACTATTTTAATGGTTAAGCTGAGAGAATTTTCAAAAATTCTAAATATAGAATAAGGGTTCGACAGATAAGGCCTAGCAAGTCAGGCAATATCCATCGAAGGTAGGGGTTCGTTCTACAATTTAAAAGCTGTATTTGGCCGAAAACTGTAAGTAGTTAGAGTTGATGCTTTCGATGCCTTTATCTTTAATAGCATAGTTACCTAATTCAACACCTGTTGTTAAATGAGAGGTAACGTCTGTCATTAAGTTAATGCCCCAATGCGCACGTTTTCGTTCAAGCTCGTCAGTTTCTGCTGCGCCATAAAATAATGTAGAACGTAAATTCTCTGCCCAAAAATGACGATAAGCAACAGTATATGCCGTGGTTGATTCAACGGCTGTTTCTTCAGTGTTTTGATCAATCACGACAATATCGGGCGTCATACCCGCAGCGACATAACGGCCAGGCTCACCAAAGGTTGCTTGAAAGCGAAAATCATCTTTACCTACAGTTTTAATTCGACCTGCGATATTGGCTGATACTGAAAATTCATCAAGACCACCTTGGTCTATTTGTCTAAATAAAGTACCAACAGATAATGTACCCCAGTCAGCCTTATGATTGTAACGGGCAACAAAATCAGGAATTGATTCGTCTTGATCTGCTTGTGGGCCTGTTACACCAACGGCACTTGACGGTGCGCCAATATCACCATCACCATTGGTTTCAGGGTTTTCAATTGCAAACTGCCAAGCACCATGGGTGTAGCGAACTTGTGTTTGTCGAATAAACACTTCACCTACATGTGGCCCACCAAAATCTAGCGCTTCAGGTAGCGCATGCAATGGCATAAAGGTTGTCCAGTTTTGACCAACCATCCAGTTTTTATAGTTAATGTAAAAATGTCGTAAGCGCGGATTTGAAGAGTTACTCACTACTTCATTACCGCCACCGCCATACATATCAAATTCAACAAAACCAGTAACATCACCGTGTTGTACCTTAAAATTCAAGCGTGATTCTTTCACGTTAAAACCAGTGTGTGAGGTATCAACCGCATTGCCTGATGGAAAATTTGCTACCCAATAGTCTTGATAGGCAATGTCACCTTGTACATGTCGAACATCTACTTTTGCATAGCCACCGAGTGTTACCTTTGTTTCTTCACCGTTGATGGTGCTAGACATAAGTTCAACACCTGCTTGCGCATTTAAACTTGCCGTCATTGCTGTTACTAATAATAATTTTTTATAGTTTTTATCTGTCATATCTTTCCCCTTATTTGCTTTTTAAAAAGCGGATTGCCAATGTAAAGGGAATTTTTAGTGGGATAAATCAAGCTAATGGATAATGACTTTTTCCAAAAATGCCATAAAGAAGTGGTCTATCGTGCTAAGTGCTGTATTCATATGTTGGCTTGAAACTTGATTAAATAATGCGCTGCTATACAATTCGTATCATAATTTGGTACTTATTGAGCGTTTTTACCATGGATCTTCTTGATGATATTTTTAACACCTTGAATTTAAAAGGTGCATTATATTTTCGCACTAACTTTACTGCGCCGTGGGGGACAACAGTGCCTGAATATGAAAATGCCGCGCGTTTTCACTTAGTCATTCAAGGTCGATGTTATGTACAAGTGGCGAAACAAACCACAATTGAACTTAATGCCGGTGATTTAATCTTAATTCCACGGGGTGTTTCTCATATTCTTTCTCATTCTGCCTGCGACTCAGCACCTCCTTTAGAACAAGTGTTAAATGATGTTGGCTATACTGGCGATGGTGTATTAACCGTGGGAGATGGCGATCTAAACTCGACGACACAAATGGTTTGTGGACACTTTTCTTTTCGATCGCAAGCAGAGCATCCAATTTTAGAGGCGTTACCTGAATACTTAGTTACTTCCACGGCAATGCGAGCACAATATCCGCTACTTGATGAAATACTTAGAATGATCACGCGGCGAGTTTATGATGAACAATTAGGGGCAGCCGCATCCGTCACACGGCTCTCCGAAATTGTATTTATTGAATTAATTCGTTCTTGTATTGGCCAACAGTCTGAATTAACCAATATATTGGAAGCATTTCATGACCCACAAATTAGCCAGTCACTTAGCCTTATTCATGCTGATCATGCTCAGCCTTGGACGGTAGAAAGTTTGGCGTCAAAGGTCGCAATGTCAAGAAGTCGGTTTGCCAATCGCTTTAGCGCGTTAATGGGTACGGGGCCAATGGCATATTTGTCAAACTGGCGCTTACAAAAGGCGTTGGCATTGCTCGATACTTCCCAATTGAGTGTGCAGCAAATTGCTGACAAAAGTGGTTATCAATCGCCCTCTGCATTCGCTCGTGCTTTTTCAGGAAAATTTGGCGCATCGCCTAGTGATTACCGTCGACAAACGCTATAAAAAGCGACTTACTATACATATCGTATCGCAATGTATGCAGATAGTACGTACTTAATGCTCTTATATTGATAAGTCGTATTGAATTTTCCATTATTGATTTCGAAATAAATAATTAATCAATAGGAAATAATCATGACTAAATTAACGTATAAGAAAGCCAGTATTGCTGTCGCTGTGTTACTAATATCTAGCTCATTTACCAATGCCGTTCATGCAGCCGATGAGCATAATGTTGTACCTGGATTAACGGCAGTAGGTAAGCCACTGGGTTTACACGGCATTGATCCTGTAGCCTTTATAAATATAGGAAATCGAATTTCCGGCTCTGCCAGCTTTACTGAAACTTATGACAACGTTGCGTACTACTTTTCCAGTGAAGATAACAAAAATGCTTTTAAGAAAAACCCAAGTAAATATGTTCCGCAAAATGGTGGTTTCTGTACCTTTGGTGTATCAGTAGGCAAAAAGTTTGATGGCAACCCTAAGTTCGCAGCGGTTAAAAACGGTAAGCTTTATGTGTTCTTAAACGAAGATATCTTCAAGTTATTTCAAAAAGATCAAGATGGCACCATTATGAAAGCATCTCAGCAATGGCAAAAAATTGAGCATGCTGCGGCGTTAAGTTTATAGCCAAATATTTTGGCGTTTATTAAATGGAATAAACGCTAAATCTTTCATTATTTATTCTTGTCTTGGAGCGAATTCTTATGCAAACAGCATATTATTACCTAGCACTTAGCGGCATGTTAACAGTATTATTATGGACGCCTTACATCCTTTCTCGCATGGTAACTTGGGGCTTACCCGGTTTTTTAAATAGTTACCCTAAGGAAATACCTGAACCGCCTGCATGGGCAAAACGCGCGCAGCGCGTACATTTAAATATGGTCGAAACCATGCCAGCCTTTATTGCGGTTGTTTTAGGGGCAGGGTATTTAGTAGCAGATACGGCAGGCGACACAATAGGGCAATGGGCGGCAATATTTTTCTTTGCTCGAGTAATTCATGCAGTCGTTTTTAGTTTAGCTATTCCTTATTTACGAACACCGACTTATTTGGTTTCTTGGGTGGCAGTTTTAGTGATTGGCGCACAGGCAGTTATGTAGTTAACGCTTGGCTAGTTGTAAGGGCTGATGGCAAACAACTAGCCATAATATCGACAGCATAATATTGGATATATACACAAAACTATAAACTCACTGATATTGTATTAATATTTTGTTAATTTTTAACACTATGATTAATGACTTAATTTTGTATACTTAAGCTAACTCACACAATAATGCCACTTTTCTCCATTAGACGGAGCTCTTAGCGTGGTGTTTTCGGCTAGAATGCAAGGAAGGTCATTGGAAGAATTTTTAGCACAATTAAGGCAGCGGCAAGTATTTAAAGTTGCGACAATTTATGCTGTTTCTGCTTGGCCGTTAATTCAAATTGCTGATTTGGCAGTACCTGCGTTAGGCCTGCCTGATAGTGTGATGACTTTATTGCTAAAAATATTCATTGTTGGTTTTCCAGTAAGTCTAATTTTTGCTTGGCTGTTTAACTTTACAAACAAAGGCATAGTGCGTGCAGAAGAAGCCAATAACGGTGAAGGCATAAGCACTAACAATGTTAATTTAAGAACTACCCTTACTGTTGCTGGTAGTTTGGTACTAGCGCTAGCGGTTACGTTATTAAGCCAATTATTTTTCTCAACTCCGCAAATTCTTACTGAGCCACTTGCCCAACCCTCAAATAAATTATCACGACAAAGCAATATTGAAAGTTTGCCTAAAAGTGACAAAGAATCTATCGCTATATTACCCTTTGTCGCCCTTAGTTCAGATCCTGAAGATGAGTACTTTGCCGATGGCATGGTTGAAGAGTTATTAAATCTATTAGCAAAGAACTCAGAGTTGCAGGTAGCTGCTAGAACATCTTCTTTCGCCTATAAAAATGTCACTAAAAAAACCATTCCAGAAATAGGTCGTGAACTCGGTGTTGATACCATTTTAGAGGGCAGTATTCGAAAAAATGATACTAACAATAAAATACGAGTGACGGCGCAGCTGATAAAAGTAGCGACAGGAGAACATATTTGGTCTGAAACTTATGACCGAGAATATCGTGATGTTTTTCAAATTCAAGATGAAATTGCTAACGCCGTGGTTGATAAGCTTAAAGTAACCTTGTTAGGAAAAGCTAATAATGACGCTCATGATAAAGGCACCAACAGTATTGATGCCATGGTTGCCTATGGAAAAGGACAGAAAGAACTTTCTCATCGTACGGCGGCTTCACTTACCAAAGCATTATCACATTTTCAGGCTGCAGTAGCTGCTGATGATGAATATGCAAGAGCTTATATTGGTGTAGCCAATGCAAATATTCTTTTGGCTTTGTATGGCACTTTACCGAAAGAGGAAGCCAACAAGAACGCGCAAGCGGCAATTGATAAGGCGTTTAGTCTTGATGCGAAACTGGCAGATGCACATGCTTCACAGGGATTATTATTTAGTTCAACCAGCCGAGATAAAGCTGAAGCGTCTTTTAAACAAGCAATAAATTTAAATCCCAATTATGCCATGACGTATATGTGGTATGGCTCATTTGTCCAGAATAATGGCGATATTGCTGGAGCTCATAAATTATTTGAACAAGCCTTCGAGCTTGATCCTCAGTCACCTGTTGCCGCGTATAATGTTGCTTGGTGCTATTACCAAGAAGGTAATGAAGGCAAAGCTATGACATTGTTTTCGCAAATAATTGCCAACGACCCTTATTATCCGGGCGCTTATAACCTAGCAGGTGATATTTTAAGAACACGTGGTCGACTTGATGAATCACTTGAAATGTACGAACGCGCGTTGCAAGTTGATGCTGGTAACAAAGGAGCAATTAAAGGTTTGTTGTGGGCAAACATGGATATGAATAACCAGGCTGATACTGAGCAATGGCTTGGATATTTGAGTAGTCATGCCGACTTGTTTTCACCATCGGACGTAATATTTTTACAAGCACGTTTTGCCGCGAGTAAGGGCGAAACCGAGTCAGCGCTAGCACTGTTAGAACAAGTGGACTTTGATGAATCTCGCGCTGATATGAGCCTTTATATTACAGGCGAAATCGCTTTTTATCGTCAAGATTACCCTCAAGCGATTGCGGCTTACGAGCAGTTACAAATTAATAGCCAAATGAAGAGCAATTATTTTTACCACCTTATTGATGGTCAGGCCGCACTGCACTTATCTTATGCTTATCAACAATTAGAGCAAACAGCGAAAGCTAATGAGCTGATCTCAGGCTTTGAGCAATACTTACTTCAATTGATAAATAGCAGTAGTAACAAACCCGAAATTTTTTACAATATGACGTTAATCAAAGCACTACAGCGTGATGATGGAGAAGCATATAGCTTTTTCCAAAGCGCCATAGATGCTGGCTGGGTACAAGCATGGAAAGTTGGGGTTGAGCCAATTTTAGCTGATTTAGGCAAAACTCAACGTTTTAGCCAAATGTTAGGTGGCGTTAGTGCTCGTCTTGAAAATATGAAGTCACGTGTCAAAGAGCAAGGGAGTTTTTTGCTGGTTGAGAATTAAACCGCATCACAATACTCAATTACATATCTTAGATTTACTCCCTGCGCTGTATTTACGAGCGTTACGGCTTTTAGTGTCAGTGCAGAAGCCTGCATCAATCATCTTATAGCTCATTGTTTTTATGCCAAAAAGATATTTCTTATTTCACTTTGTTCTTTGCCGTTGTACATATGTTTTATTTCTTTAATTATCTTTAGTTTTAACAAAAACTTAACAAAAGTGTCATCTCTACAGTTTGCAAAATTACTACCCAACAAGCGCTTTATGTCTTGAAGATAACTTGACTGGATATATTGTATACAATATAAATTGATTGTGTTTAAAAAATGTACGTTGAATTTTTCTTAATTTTTAATTGGTTATAACACATCACTTGACCATTAAGTTGAATTCATCAGTGCAATAAATCTAATAAATAATTAAAACGCACAATTAATTTGAAGGGAAGTAAAATGAAATTAACAAGCCTATTCTTAGCAATATCGGCAACCTTGGTGGTTGATAATGCCCTAGCAAGTAGCACAAATAATAATCATGTCGTACATGACCATAAACCCACTATCGTAAGCGACGTTGAAGTCGACATTCGTGATAGAGATGTGTCAGCTCGTGATCAAAATGTAGAGTTAACGACCTTAAAACAAGCGGCTGAAAAAAGTTTATCCTTTAGCCCTAGCATGAGTTTAGCGGCGGCAAGTGCTTGTGTTAGTACAGCTGACTTGGCAGCTGTATCAGGAGTTGCTCGTGCAAACTTAATGAAATCTGAGACAGAATACCAGTGTTATGAAAATAATATTTGGTCTACTCAAACTGCAAATATGCAGGCGCTGTTCAATGAAAATGCCATGATTGATATTGCCAATGAAGCAACCATACTGGCAACAGCATATGATGGCACCACAGCAAATAATTTACGTTATTTTTTGACTTATTTACGTGCAGGTAGATGGACACAAGAGCAGGCGGCCAACACCGCTATTATTGGTAACTATAGTTCGGCAGTTAATACCGCTATTGTTAATTTTTTGAATGTTTTGGCTGCTAACGCAAACTACTATAGCAATGATGAAAGCCATGCCTTTTTAGCGAAGGAAGCGATGATATTGATGTATACGACGGATGCCGCTGATCGTTATCGCTATTTGCCACAAGTGATTGGTTTGTTAGATCGCTATCAAAAAGAATGGGGGGCAAATGCTCAAAATTGGTTTACTAAGTCATTAATCTATATCTATCGTGCAAAAGACGATGCTGCCTTTATCAATGCCGTACAAGCTGACCAAAGCCTTATTAATGCCATGGATCAGTTCTTAAAAAATAATATTTCGATGATAGGTCACGCGCAGGAAGCACAATTTAATGATGTAGCCTCAGAATTTGGCCGCATGCTTAAATATAGCGGCCAAACATTTACGCAAGCTCAAGGTGATATTAGAGACTTTTTAGCCCGTACTGATATGACAGGTACAGCGTCAAAATCTTGGTTTAAAGTAATTAACCAAGTTAATTATTATGAACCTAACAATTGTAATTTTTATAGCACATGTAATTATAAAACTGAGCTAGAAGCGACAATCCTACCTATTACACACTCATGCAGTGCTTCATTAAGAATTCGTGCGCAAGAACTTACTAACGCGCAGCTTAATGAAGTTTGTGATGAGCTTGCCGTGCGAGAAAGTTATTTTCATGAAAAATTAAATACCAACAATACACCTGTTGCTGATGACAACAACACAACGTTAGAGTTAGTTATTTATAATAATACCGACCAATATAAGCGTTTTTCTTATAATATTTTTGGTAATAGTGTTGATAACGGTGGTCAATACTTAGAAGGTGATCCTGCTGTTGTTGGTAATATTCCACGATTTTTTGCTCACGAAGCTGCTTGGTTACTCCCTGAGTTTAAGGTGTGGAATCTCAATCATGAGTACGTTCATTACTTAGATGGCCGTTTTAACACTTACGGTGATTTTAGAGACTTTAACGCTCATGATTCTGTTTGGTGGGGCGAAGGAATAGCTGAGTATATTGCGAAGAAAAACTTTGATGATGATGCGATTGCGGAAGCACGCAAAAATACTTATAAATTAAGTGAGCTTTTTCGTACCAATTATAACGACCATGATTCAACACGTATTTATAATTGGGGCTATCTAGCGGTACGCTTTATGTTTGAAGAGCATGCAGGTTATGTTGATAACATATTGTCAGAACTGCGTGTTGGGGATTTTGCGAGTTACAACACTATTTTAAATAACATAGGTACCACTTTAGATGCACAGTTTGCGACTTGGTTACAAACGGTAGAAAGTACAGAAGATACTGTTGTAGTACCTGGTGATAATGTCTTAACAAACGGTCAAACAGTAACGATAAAATCTGATGGTACAGAAACGCCAACTTATAGTTTTGACATTCCAGCGAATGCAAGTGACTTGGTTATTCAATCATCAGGTGGAACTGGGGATGTTGATCTTTATGTTAAAGCTGGCAGTGAAGCTACGGTAAATAACTGGGATTACCGACCTTATAAGGGCGGTAACAACGAAACCGTTAACGTTGCTGCGCCACAACAAGGCAAGTGGTACGTGATGGGCAATCCTTACGGTAATCGTGTTTTTGAAAACGTTAGTTTAACCGCGAGTTGGACAGTAGATACAGGTACCGGAGGAGGTGGCAGCGGTGATACTAACGCCTGTGATACTCAATCTGCAATTACCCGTGGTAACTTAGAAGATAACCAAGCAGTGTGCCTTGGAAGCCAAACGGTTTACATGGCAATTTATGTTGCAAGTGGCCAAAGTTTATTAACTATTTCTACTCAAGGTGGTAATGGTGACGCTAGTATTTATCAATCAGCTGCTGGCTGGCCTAGTAGCAGTAATTATCAAAATAGTGCGTTAACTAATGGTACAAGTGAGGAAAATTTAATCATTAATAATCCCCTGTCAGGTTGGCACTATTTGATGGTGACGGGACAGCAAACAGGAACTCAGTTAGTTGCTGATTTTGAATAGTAAATACCTTAAAACCTAAGTTAAGTGAAATTGATTTTAAAGGCTCAAAATAGCAATTTTGAGCCTTTTTTAATTGATATTTTGTTGCTTTTGTATAACGCATAAAATTGATTTGTATAAAATATGTACTACGCTCTTTAGTGAGAAAACCACATGGAGGTTGCAGTACATGGACGATAAGCAATCACATAACCCGCAGGAATCACCCTCATCTGAGGAATTATTAAAGCGCTTGGCAATAGAGCGTTTAGCAAGTAATTCACCTTGGCATACACGCTTTTTTAATACGCCGGTTACAGCACAATTCTTTACTATGTTCTTGCTGCTTGGCTTCACTATGCTTTATTTATCGATTAGTTATAGCGGTAATACAGGTAGATGTTCTGAGGAATGTCAGGACGAAAAATCAGTTTTTCAACAAGGTATTGTTGCGGATGAACAAACCTTAACAATTGAAATGCTTGAATATGAGCTGAATAAGGTTATTACACCTGAAGAAATCACTAAAACTAGAGCGGTGTTAGATAAAAAGTTCTCTGCGGTTAAAAAATCACTATTACAAGGGCGTTTAGCCGCAGCGAAGATGAGCGAGCAAGTTTTATCGCAACGTCTTGGTAAGCAGTATTTACCTGAAATAGCAGGAGCAATGAGTTTAATTGCTAAAACCCCCGACCTTGAAACGGTGCAGCAATTATATCCTGCAGGCTCAATTTTTCGTCTGCTTAATGATGCTATTACTGACAATAAAGCGCCACAATTAACTAAAAAAGCATTTTTACAAGGGCAGACCGGTGCTGATGCATTTCAAGAAATGTATGCGTTAGTGAAGCTACAGCATGAACGCGAGCAACAATATATTACTAAAATAGAAGAATATATTTCCTCAATGAATGCATATATGTCGTTTGAATGGCTAAGTCGCTTACCTTGGGTCGTTCAGCTAATATTTTGGACTTGGTTTGGCGTGTTAATTAATAATATTGTTTGGTTAATTCGCTTAAGCAAAAACCGCAAAGAAGAGACTGACTTAACGTACACACCTACTGTGTACATCATGCTTTTCCCTCGCTTGATGATTGCACCTTTTATTAGCATTATATTTTTAGCGATGATCTCATCAGGTATGGCAAGTTTCGATATTAGCAATTTAAATAACTTACCAGCGTTTTTAGTGGCAGCATTTTTCCTTGGTTTTATGTCTGAATCAATCACGTTAAGAATACGTCAATTTTTCAATAAATTACTCGACTCTATTGAAACGAACAAGCAACCCAAACTCGCCTTAGCTGACATTGAACCAACACCTAGCTTCAAACCGATAGCCAATACTTCATTGGCTAGCCTTGAAACTAATATGCGTGCTTTGGTTAATAATGATATGAGCGTTACTAATATACGTAACCAAGTCATTAAAAAATCTCGCTTAGATAGCAAGGAATAGCAGTGAAAAAGGAACTGTGGAGAGCAAGAATATGAACAAAAACACACCATATTTAACAGTGTTATTGATATTGGTTTTTTCATTAAGTGGCTGCGTGGCAAATAAAGAAATGGCACAAGTTATTGATCATTTGCATCAATCAAACACGCAGGCTCTAGTTATTATTAAACACCTGCATATTAAAGATGAAGGCATGACAGCTTTAGTGCTAGATCGTAATAAGCAACTTAAGAAATTAGCGCTCGCGCAAGTTAAACAGCAATATAGTTTGAATCTTGCGAGTTTAAGATTAGCGATTATTGATGTTAATGCAGAAATAAATAAGGCATTTGAAAGTACTAAGCAGACATGCCTTAACGCGGTAGTGAACGAGTCAAAAAACTTAAGTTCATTGGTCAGCGAAGCGGAACAACAAGCCGCGGCGTTGCATGCTGAAAGCCTGAAGTTTTCTGACGACAAGGTACTTGAATTGCAGGCTGCTAAAGCCGCCGCTGATTATTTTGGCAGACTAAACTCATTCAATACTATTGCAGGAGAAGCAAAAGAAAACTGCAATAAAAAGCTCAAATTGGAAAAAGCTAAAGCAGGTAAAAGAATTGACGTCTTTTTAGCCAACGAAACGGCTCAATTGACACAAGTTCAGACTCGTAAAATCCAAGAAATATCTGCGAGCAAGTTCATTGAAATTACCAGTAACAGTGAACTCTTTGAAGCTTTGATAGCTTGGAACCGTGAAAATGAAATTGCTTATAATAATGCCTCTATGCATATGCAAACTAATAATATTCTTTCTCCTGAAGGCGTTTTATCGACAGCGATAAAAAGTGTGGGCAAAGGAGTTATTGCAGGTGTATTAGGTAAAAACGTTGAATCACCTAGTGCAACAGATGTTTTAAATTCAGGTAAGGCGTTAGTTGAAAGTTTTACTTCGGCGAGTAAAGCGGAATTTTCCAGTAAGTTACTCGAAGCAAAGCAAGGCCTAGCGACGATTAAAGGAAATATAGGTAATAATTTGAAAGCTATTGTTCAAAGCACTGCATTAGCGGTATTAAGAAAAAAAGCGGAAAAGTAATAGAAACATAAAGGTTAATTTGGAGAACCGCGATGAAAGCAAATGAAGAACTATTCAATGCCTATGTTAGTGAGGAATTTAGGAAGTCGGCGGATGAAACAAAACAAGCGTTAGATAACAAAATTAATAGCTATATTACTGAATTTCGAAGCCATCTCGACAGCTTAGTGCAGGAGGTAGAGAAAGTAGATTACAGTGCTCAGTTCCAACAAGAGGCTGATGTTGTCATTAAACAAGCAGACGCTGCCGCCAAGCAGGTTGAAAATATTGCCGACATTATTGCGGAATTGGAGAAAAAAGCCCCTGCATTAGTCGAACAAGTGAATAAATTAAAACAAGCTAATGGTGCTTTAAAAACGGAACTTGATGGCATACATGATAAGGCCAATGCTTTTGGCAGTAACGTTGGTAAGTTTGTTGCCTCCGGAGTTAAGCAAGTAGTTACAGGTGGTTTGCCTATTTTTTGATTGTGCCATTTTATTCCGCTCATTTTTGGGTAAACCTTTGAAGGGAAATTATTATGCGTCCAGAATATATTGTTGTTCATACCGCCGCTTTTAATGGTAATAATTGTGATAGAGATATGATTGATCGATGGCACAAAGATAGGAATTGGTCAGGCATTGGTTATCATTTTGTTATTTTAAATGACAAACATCGCAGTAAGAGCGATGGTACAGTTGAACTTGGTAGAGCAAGCAATAAAGCAGGTGCTCATGCGCTTGGTTTAAATAGCCGATCACTAGGTGTTTGTTGTATCGGGCATGGTGATATCAATGACTTTACCCCTGCGCAATATGAAAGCTTATATCAGCTAGTTAAACAATTAATGTTGGAGTTTTCTATTCCCGTTAACAAAGTAATCGGACACAGGGAATTAAACTTACTCGCTGATAACGAGGTAATATCTTCTCGTTATCGCACCAGTAAATCTTGCCCAGGTCATAAAATAGATATGGACTTTATCCGTGAGCAACTTTCAAGTGCAGCTATAAATACTGAAGTTGAAAGCTCAGAAGTATCAGCTGAATCTCGTTTAGCGATGACCAATGCCATTGCCGTGTTGCAACAGCATCGAGCACAATTTCCTAACGCTCAAGATGAACTTGATGAATTTATTCATCACCCTGAAATTATTGCTATAACGCAGTGATTAGATTCAAAGCTAATTCATTGCTGACTGCATCGCTTTTACGGCCTCAATTGGTTGCTCAGCTTCAGTTATTGCAGTAACGACTGCCACTGCACTAACACCAGTATTCCATACTTTTGATACTCGCTGCTGGTTGATACCACCAATGGCAACAACGGGAATATTATCAGCCAAAGCTAACAAATGGTGCAGGTTGTTCAGCCCTTGAATTTGTCCGGTCATATCCTTAGTTTTAGTGGGAAATATTGCTCCTACAGCAAGATAAGATGGCTGTAATTGTTGAGCTAGAAGAAACTCATAGCAGCCATGCGTACTAATACCTAGTCGTAAGCCCGCACTGGAAATAGCGGCTAAATCGGCTAGTTCTAAATCTTCTTGGCCGATATGTACGCCGTATGCGCCATGTTTAATTGCTAGCTGCCAATAGTCATTAATAAATAGTCGGCATGAGTGCTTTCTTGCTAAAATTACAGCCTTTTTTATGATGGCATCAAGCTCTTCATTACTTTTATTTTTAATGCGTAATTGTATAATTTTAATGCTTAATGGCAGTAAGCGCTCTAACCATTCAATTGAGTCGATCACTGGATATAAACCAAGTTGTTCATGTTTTGCTAAATTTAATGCCCTAAAGGCTGGTAAATGTTGACATTTATAGTTGAGTGAATCGAGCACCGTTGGAAAATAATTTTTGTCACTCGGCCATCCCATTTGCTCGAAAGCGCCATAATAGCGCTTATCAAAATCTCTATTTGTTGAAGTTTCAGTGCTTGCTTGTTGCTCTTGTTGGGAGAAGGTTAAACCTTGATTGATATAGGCTTTAGTTAAGGTGAAAGCGTCTCTCAGCAAATAATCGTGAGCGAGAAAACAGGCGAGGGCGCTGGCAAAACTACAGCCGCCGCCATGACTATAACTAGTCGCGATATAAGAAGACTGTAGTTGGTAACTTTGCAAGTCACTACTGGCTGATTGTTGTATGCAAGTATCAATGCAGTGCTTTCTTACACTGACATTGTTGGTATTACTAATGTCATCTTGATGACCACCTTTAACGATAACTGCATTACAGCCCAAGCTTATTAATTTTTTACCAATCGTGATGCTGTCATTTTCGGTGCAATTATCAATAAGTTTGCTGAGTTGCTTAGACTCTATAAGATTGGGGGTAATAACGTTTATCAACGGCATTAGTGGCAGCAATGCATCGGTGTGAATAGTCGATAAACTGCCGCCAACACTAGCTTGGCCAACAGGATCATAAACCACGATCAAACCTTCTGTTTGCTGTTTAAGCTCTGATAGCAGACTAACTAGCCAACTGATTTGGGCATTATTGGCAATTAAGCCAATTTTTATCACACGTGGTGGTTTATCAAAAAGCAAGGCATGCGCTTGCTCTGCCAAAACCTTTACGTCGGTAGGATTTATTGATAAAAGTTTATGTGAGTTTTGTACTGTATTGGCGGTAATTAAATGGCAAACTTCAACATCAAGGCTATGGCCTGTTTTTATATCTGCTGCGATTCCAGCACCTCCAGAACAGTCGGCACCAGAAATTGTCCATAGAATAGGTTTAAGTTTTTTAGCTGTTATTTTCGTTTCAGGCTTTATCATTAGCTATGCTCAGGCTGGTGCCAAAATGGTGTGTCTAAGGTTGGTGTGCTCGGGTGAGCGGTTTGACGTTCAGGCATAGTACCTGCGATATAAGCGCTTTCTCCTGCTGAAATAGCGCTAGCAAATGCTTTTGCCATTAACACTGGGTTGTCAGCTAGGGCAACAGCGCTGTTAAGTAAAACACCATCAAAGCCCATTTCCATAGCAATACAAGCATCTGATGGTTTACCAATCCCAGCATCCAAAATTAATGTGGCGTCGGTTAATCGCGCTCGAATACTGGCTAAGTTATAAGGATTCATCAGCCCTTTTCCTGTGCCAATGGGAGATGCCCAAGGCATAATGACCTGGCAGCCAAGTGCATATAAACGCTGACAAATAACTAAGTCATCAGTGCAATAAGGCAGCACTTTAAAACCATCGGCGAGCAATTGTTCGGTGGCAATAAGTAACTCTACAGGGTCAGGCTGTAAGTTATAGTCATCACCAATCACTTCAAGTTTTATCCAATCGGTTTGAAATAATTCTCGGCTCATTTTTGCTAAGGTTATGGCTTCTTTCGCCGTTTTACAGCCAGCAGTATTAGGCAGTAGAAAACCTTGATTTTGCTTAACGGTATCCTGAATATAACGCCAAATCTTTTCACCTGATTGTTCAAGCGGGTTCTGTCGTTTCAGTGACAAAGTGACTACTTGTGAGCCACTAGCGAGTATGGCTTGTTTCATCACTTCTGGTGACGGGTACAGCGCTGAGCCGATCAGCAATCGACTGCTCAGTTGCTGACCATAAATAGTTAAAGACATGCGTTAGCCTCCAACAATAGGAAATAGAATATCAATACTGTCGTTACTTTTAAGCACCGTATTAGCGTAATCATCTTTACCAACAAAATCGCCATTAAGCGCTAAAGCGAAGCTTTGTTGTAACTGGTTTTCAGGTAACGCTTTTATGAGTGTGGCTTGGATACTTGTTGGTACTGAACAATCAGCTAACTCAACAGCGTCGCCATTAATGTAAATTTTCATTTTTATCTCGCTAATCTTATTTTGTTAGTTTTATCTAAGCTCGGTAGAGCTTTTTCACTGATAGGCAGCAAATGTGCGTATTGATAACTTGCTGGCGTTTTATTTTGCTGGAGCATTAAATTATCAACATGCTCTAGCACTTGCGACAGCACGACGGGCGCAATTAAAAAGCCATGGCGATATAAACCATTGATTTGTATTAAGCCATTTTGGCAAATGATTTTGGCTTGATTATCACTAAAAGCTGGGCGAAGTTGACTAACATGTTGACGAATATTTGCTTCAGCAAAGCCTGGATGAACACTATAAGCAGCGCTGAGTAACTCCATTGCTGAGCGCACTGTCATTGGCGCGGTATCATCACTTTCAATTTCTGTTGCACCTACGACAAAGTGCCCTTTACCTTTTGGCGCAATGTAAAGTTGATAACGTGGGTGCATCAATCTGACTGGTCTTGAGATATTCACATCAGGGGCAAAAAGTTGGAAAAGCTCGCCTCTAACGGCGCGTAAATCATCAAGTTCAGCATGTTTTTCACTGCCTGTATTTGATGATGTTTTAGCACCAACACCTCTACAATCAATTATTAAATCAAATGACTGAGTAACTTTCTGATTGTTTTCGCTCTGAAAAGTAACCTTACTTTTCTTTGCTGTTGTGCTTGGTATTATTTCAATCACTTCAGTTTGACACTGCCAATCAACACCTTCGTCAAGTAATTGCTTTTGCAAAGCGACCAGTAATTTTCTATTACCAATTTGACCTTCTTCTGGCAAATATAGAGCTTGTGAAAATCGCCGCGCGAGCTCAGGCTCTAGTGCTGATAATTGCTGACGATTTAATTGTTGCTGCTGATGTTGAGAGTAATTATTGGCTAAGAAGCGTTTTAAACGATGATAGTCGCCAATATCTTGTTCATGACTCACCACTAACGAGCCCGTTTGTTGGTAAAAGTTGTAGCCTGATAATGACTTAAGCAGTGTTGGCCAAAGTGATAATGAAGCAAAGCCCATGGCAACAATGTTGGCCGGACTGTGCATTGCCTCACCTAATGGCGTTAATAAACCTGCTGCTGCATAAGCGGCACATTCATGGCCGTTTTTATGATCTTTGTCGAACAGAGCCACCTGATAGCCTTGTCGATTTAACGACAAAGCTAGCAAGCGGCCCATTAAGCCCGCACCAATAATTGCGATTGTAGGCATTGTGATTTTTCCCTGCCGCTATTCGGCTAAGGTTTTTTCGGCACTTTGTTCTTTTCTGTGCTCAGTAGCGAGCGCAACACTTTGGTAAATTTCACTACCGTTGGCCTTAAACTCGGCTGACTTTTCAGCCATTCCTTGGGCAGAAATGGCGATGGTTTCATCAAGTAGTTTTATTTCGATCATTTGCTCGTTGTTTGCTTGATTCTCCAAACCTGCAGCATAGTCCCGCACTTCTTGAGATATTTTCATTGAACAAAACTTAGGACCACACATTGAACAAAAATGGGCAACTTTACCGGACTCTTGTGGCAGCGTTTCATCATGATAAGTTCGTGCGCGTTCAGGATCTAACCCGATATTGAATTGATCGTACCAACGAAACTCGAAGCGTGCTTTTGACATAGCATTATCACGAATTTGCGCGCCCGGATGGCCTTTAGCTAAATCACCGGCATGAGCGGCGATTTTGTAGGTCATTAAGCCTTCTTTAACATCTTCTTTGTTTGGTAAACCTAAATGCTCTTTCGGTGTTACATAGCAAAGCATGGCACAACCATACCAACCAATATTTGCCGCGCCTATACCAGAGGTAATATGATCATAACCTGGGGCAATATCAGTGGTTAGTGGTCCTAAAGTATAAAATGGCGCTTCACCACAATGCTTTAATTGCTCAGTCATGTTTTTCTGCACCATGTGCAATGGCACGTGGCCTGGGCCTTCAATAATGGTTTGTACATCATGTTGCCAAGCAATTTGCGTGAGTTCTCCCAAGGTTCTTAGTTCGGAAAATTGTGCTTCGTCGTTCGCATCGGCAACAGAGCCTGGGCGTAAGCCGTCACCTAAGGAAAATGAAACGTCGTAAGCTTTTAGTATTGCGCAAATGTCTTCGAAATGGGTGTAAAGAAAGTTTTCTTTGTGGTGTGCTAAACACCATTTCGCCATAATTGAACCGCCACGAGAAACAATACCTGTGACGCGTTTGGCGGTCATAGGTACATAGCGCAGTAGTACGCCGGCGTGAATGGTAAAGTAATCAACTCCCTGTTCTGCTTGCTCAATTAGAGTATCGCGAAATATTTCCCAAGTTAGATCCTCAGCAATGCCGTTTACTTTTTCTAATGCTTGATAGATAGGAACGGTGCCAATAGGTACAGGGGAATTTCTGATGATCCATTCACGCGTTTCGTGAATATAGCGACCGGTGGAAAGATCCATTACCGTATCTGCGCCCCATTTAGTCGACCATACTAACTTCTCTACTTCTTCTTCAATGGAGGATGTTACTGCAGAGTTACCAATATTAGCATTCACTTTGATCAAAAAATTACGCCCGATGATCATAGGCTCACTTTCTGGGTGGTTAATATTTGCAGGAATAATAGCGCGGCCACGAGCAACTTCGCTACGGACAAATTCTGCGGTAATTTGCTCGGGGATACTGGCACCAAATGATTGTCCTTGGTGTTGTTGTAGCAGTATTTCATCTTGAACTTCTTGACGCTTTAAATTCTCGCGTATGGCAATGTATTCCATTTCAGGCGTAATAATACCTTGGCGAGCATAATGCATTTGCGTCACATTTTTGCCTGTTTTTGCTTTGCGTACTTTCGGCAAGTGTTCAAAACGAATATGTTCAAGCCCTTCATCTGCGAGGCGTTGCTGGCTATAGCTAGAACTTTTTCCTGATAAGAATTCAACATCGCCACGTGCTTCAATCCAGTTGTCACGCAAGCGTGGAATACCTTTATGAACATCAATTTCAATGCTGTCATCAGTATAAAAGCCGGAAGTGTCATAAACGCATAACGGCTGATTTTTTTCATAAACAGCGCTCTCTTTTTGGCCACTGACTAAGGTATCAGAAAGTGATATTTCGCGCATGCCAACACGAATATCGTGGATTTCGCCTTGAACATAAACTTTTTTGGAATTTGGAAATGATTGGTCAGCAACATTTTTTAAAAATTCTGCTGCTTGATCGCGACGCTCGCGTCTAGAAATTGAACTCATGGTCTCTCACCTGTTTTTATTAAATAAAAGTTAGGCGGAGCTATATTGGGGTAGTAACGAGGAGCAGCATCGATGGTAATTTATAAGATGGCTATTGAAGCTGCTCACTTGTTCCCTTCGCAGATGTTAATCTAATCAGGTTCTACGGATCCCGCTTTCGCGATCTCAGCCCTATGGCACTCCGACAAGTCAAAACGTTTAAAATTACTTAAACGAGCTAAGATTTTAGCGTGAAGGTTCATTCAGTTGCAATGATTTTCTGACTGTCTCTTATACACATCTCCGAGCCCACGAGACTAAG
>OLHF01000075.1_pt1 | contig 28998 bp, 29 predicted proteins | sample 1609471 | NCBI WGS metagenome assembly OLHF01 (sample SAMN05416858, study PRJEB24817) | seawater metagenome | isolation source: Sea water | place: Canada:Atlantic | collected 2013-11 | reverse complement strand
ATCTACACAGAGTAGATCGTCGGCAGCGTCAGATGTGTATAAGAGACAGGTTCTACTTTTATTACTTTAATTTTTACTATACTTAAAAAGAAAATAATTTAATTGAAATTAATTACATTATTTTCATATCTTTATAAAGAGAATTTATAGGAAGTCGTAATTGAAGTATTTATTCCCCCTTGCTGTTTTTACTTGTTTTTGTGCTTTTGCTAATGATAAAAACCCGACATTAGAAATAGTTAGTGAACATTGGCCACCTTACATTGTGCAAAACACTAAGGCTAATAATGAGGTCTCCGGGGTTGTAACCAAAAAAATTAAAGCCATATTTGACAACTCTCCACTTCAATACCAAATAACAACTTATCCTTGGGCTCGCAGCTATTATTTAGCGATGAATAAACCCAACGTGTTAATTTACTCTATTTACAAAACACCCGAACGTACCCCTTATTTCGAATGGTTCTGCCCTATTCATGCTAAAACGCCGGTAAATATCTATAAATTAAAAACAAATAGCACTGACATTAGCCGCTTGGCTTCTCTAGGTAGTTCTGTAGTTGGCGTATTACGCAACGATAATAGTCATAACTACATGGTTAGTAATGGTTTTAAGGAAGGGGAAAATTTAACGGTATCATCTAGCGAAGAAAATAATATCAAAAAGCTACTTAAAGGAAGAATCGACGCAGTTATTCAATCTAGAGACGCTTTAATTTATCGAATACAAGGTTCTAACTTCACCATAGATGACTTCTCTGTAGGCTTTAAGTTACATAAGGATGCCAATAACGAACATTGTATGGCACTAAATAAAAATTCAGATCCCGCAGTAAAAAATGCGGTAAAAAATGCATTCAACTTGTGGCTTAAAGAAAACACCTAAAACGCTGAGAATATATTTAAAAGAAAATAGCTTTGTGTTACGTTTATGCCATTAATAAAACATGGACGTAAAAATGAATAAACTCTTCACTATCAGCATAATATCATCAGTATTATTATCTAATAGCACTAATGCTATAGAGATATCAAAGCACTTAAGTACGACAACAGAACCAGTTCCCAAAGTTAGAGTTAATCCTAAATACCCTGTCAATGCGGCTCGAAATAATCGTGAGGGTTGGGCAAAATTTAGCTTTATTATTGAAAAAGATGGTAGCGTTTCTAACGTTATTGCTATTGATAATTCAGGTAGTAAAGACATCACCTTAGCGGCAAAAAAAGCGGTGATGAAATGGCAGTATGAACCTGCAATGGAAAATGGCGAACCCATTCAGCAATGTGTTAATAATGTACAACTAGATTTTAGAATGCACAAAGACGGTACAACAAAAGTTACTCGAAAGTTTAATAGTACTTATAAAAAAGCAATAAAAGCGCTCGAAGAGAAAAACTACTCTGAAGTTGATGAGTACTTAGCTAGCCTTAAAAAAATAAAATATTTGCATATGTCGGAAAACAACTATTTGCAACTACTTCAGGCACAATATGCCAAAGATATAGGTGATGACGCATTGCAATTATCTCATCTATATAAAGTAAACTTTATCGAAAATGAAAAAAATAGTAAGCACGCATTATCAATTTTGGAGCAACGATTTAACTTAGAACTAAAATTAAATCGATTAAAGCAAGCCTATAGCACTTTTAAAAGGATGGAAAAAAATCCCGCAGCAAAACCTTACTTAGAAAGCTACAACGCGGTAATTAAACGTGTTGATGAGTTTGTTAATTCAGATAAAGATTTGGTAGTAAGTGCCGATATTCGAAATGCTGATTATTGGCAACATTCTCTAGTACGCAATGAATTCACATTAACCAGTATTAAAGGCAAGTTGTCAAAAATGGATATTCGCTGCGCTAATAAACGCCATGTTTATTCAATAGAAAATAACAATACTTGGCAGCTACCTGAGTCTTGGAAGCAATGTCATATTTTTGTGTTTGGTGAAAATAACGCAACATTTAACTTAGTTGAACATCCGTTTAAGGTATAGCGAGCATAGTATTTTCGTCATCATTTTATGTTTTATTTTCAAGGTTCGTACCGCTAAACTTCCCATGTTCGTGCCTTGAAATGTTCTACAATTAATTATAGCCAAAATATAACTATTTAATATCACTAACCAGCTGTAAAAAAGTAAATTTACTTACTCCATATAAATGATTAAAAACTCACAATTCAAGGCAGGTAATGCTGAATTAATAGCGTCAGGTTTAAATACGTCTGCCGGCCTTTCTCCAAGTTGTGTTTGCTTCATTTCTCTTTTTAAGCTGTATGATTGTGAAATCTTATGATCGGTAATCAATTGCAGATTAACGCTATCAAAAGCATAGTTACCTTTAACAATAGCCAATACCTCATCATAAGCAGCCTTTTCAAACTCAAGAACAAATCTTCCATCACGAGAAAACATTATAGTCGCGTCAGCAAATTCACAGTACTGTGTTCTCAGATACGGTGGCATTGTGGGCACAACATTGCTTTCATTTCGTAAATACACGCCTAAATGATTAACATTATAGAAATGTTTACCTTGCGCAAAAGTTAAGTGTGAAGGGCTTTCTATGCCAGAAGCTAAAAATAACGACTCGATACTATTTAACAAATTAATGTCAGTAAAACTTGGATTGGTAGCAACTGTACTATTAGGAAAGTTATTAGGGATTGTGACATTCGACTTAACGACACTCACGTCGAGCTTTTTAAGTTTCGAAATCAACGAGTTGATACGTTCTTCACTATAGCCTTGATTCACAATATGAAGCTGTGTTTGTGAGCATGCCATTAAAAATAATAAGCTAATCAGTATTAGATAAAAACTAAACTTCATTTACATCCTTTTTTAATCACTAATAACAAGCCTAAGTTTCGATATTACTTAATAAGCAATTGAAATAACATAAATAAATTTAATTGAATGACTCAAGACTATTTCACGGTCAACTATAGCAACTTTACAATTGGAGAACATAATGACTAAGCATTTATTACTTATACTAATGGTACTAATAACAATATCAAAACCAGCAAGCGCCATAAGTAACAGACAAAATAACACGAGTGAAAAAAGTATTCATGAGAATACAGTAATGACCACAGGACTAAATCACTTAGGGCTAACGGTTAAAAACCTTCAAGCATCAACAGACTTTTTTATTAAAACTTTAGGTTGGAGAAAAGCAGGAGGATATCCAGATTATCCGTCAGTATTTGTTACTGATGGCGAGCTTTTTCTCACACTTTGGCAAACAAAAAATACCAATTTAGTAGTCCCCTTTGATCGTAAAAATAACGTTGGCTTACATCATCTTGCATTAAGTGTTGCTAGTGAGGGTATGTTACATGAGTTACACCGCAGGTTTAAAACTGTGCCTAACTTAGTTATTGAGTTTTCACCTGAATTAAATGGTAAAGGTCCTACCATACATATGATGATACGAGAGCCAAGTGGTAATCGTATTGAGTTTGCTTATACGCCAAAGAGAAAGTAAATAGATGTATCAGCACTAAATAGTCACGATTAAAATATATAAAATTCATTCAAAAAAAAGCGCAGAAAACTGCGCTTTGATTGAAACTAACTTTTCTATTTTATGACTAAATTTTGATTAAAACTGTGCGACCACTTGCTCAACAACAGATTTGATCGCTTTACTCGGATTATCTTGGTCGGCTGACTTTATGCGTTTAACAGCCCAACCATGCCAAACTGGCTGATGACTTTCAACGTCATAAACATCGATTGCCAATTTACCTTCAGTATAGTTTCTAACATGAGTTTCGTTGCTTATACCAATACCACCATAATATCTATGTCCCCAAACAAAGCCAGAACGATAAGTGGTAGGCAATGAATCAACTTTTACTTTTTCTCGGCTACCCATTGTATAGGAAATGGTAAAATCTGCTTGCTCTGCATTGTCAATTAACTGATAACCCTTGGCAATAAATGCTTGTTCAATGGCATTATCAATTCTAACTTTCATAACAGGATTAACATCAACAGGCTCAGCCAATACTTTAGTTTCTTTTAACCATGAAAACGTTTTGTAATCAGTGGTTGATATTTCACTATTTCGATCAAAGTTGACCCTTGCTTGTTGGGTCGACGCGCAACCAGCAACACTGCCGATAAGTGCGAGTATAATAATTAGTTTACTTTTTAACATAAGTCCGTCCTGTTAACGTCGATGAATAACAATTTATAGTCAGTAGACTAACACATCAATAATGAAAATTTGTTGAAATATGTAACTTGCAATACTACCTATGTACCCTGATAAAAAACATTAATAAATAGCAGTAAGGTTACAAATAAAATCAACCACTTAAGTTTATACACACTACATATTAAGTATACCTAAAATACCATTTAAAATTACGCTTTATTTACTATATGACCTGAAATTCAAAGAATATAGTGCACCATACTCATTTTAATCATAACTCAGAGAATAAAATTATTAGCAAAATAGTAACTTTCCATTGACTCTTGTATACAAACACCTTAAAACTATGGGTATAACTTTTGAACAAACTTACTTTTTACGGTTAGCAATATAATAATGCTTTTATCAAATACACTTAATTCACTCCTCATTGTCGTCATGGTCTTTAAACCATTGCGTGGGCGATTTTGTGTGTAAAAAGTAAATAAAAAATATCAAAATAAAACCCTCGCTCTGCAAAGACCGGGGGTTTTTTTATAGCTATTACATTATAAATAAAGGGATCATATATGAGCACAGAGCTACATACTGGTGCGGAACTAGTGGTAAAAGCACTTTCTGCACTTAAGGTAAAATATCTATTCGGCTACCCTGGCGGTACAGTCTTAGATATTTACGATGCATTATTTAAGCAACAAGACGTTGAGCATATACTGGTTCGCCATGAACAAGCTGCAACGCATATGGCTGATGGTTATGCTCGCGCTACTGGCGAAGTAGGCGTTGTACTAGCGACTTCAGGACCAGGTGCAACAAACTGCATTACCGGTATAGCAACGGCTTATATGGACTCAATACCAATGGTCGTACTATCAGGCCAAGTACCTACCGGCTTAATTGGCGATGATGCTTTCCAAGAAACTGATATTGTTGGTTGCTCTCGCCCTATTGTTAAACATAGCTTTAATTGCCGTGATATTTCAGAGATCCCAAATATAATTGCTAAGGCATTCTATATTGCCAGCACTGGACGTCCTGGGCCTGTTGTTATCGAATTGCCAAAAGATCTACTAATGCCAGGACAAAGTGCTGAATTCTTATTGGATGCAGAAATAAAAATGCGTTCATACAATCCGACGGTTAAAGGCCATCATCGCCAGATAAAGAAAGCAGTACAGGCAATATCACAAGCAAAGCGCTTAGTCATATACTCTGGTGGCGGTATCATCATTGCCAATGCTGCAGAACTGCTTCAAGCACTGGTTGAAAAGCTTAACGCCCCTATCACCAATACATTAATGGGCTTAGGTGGCATATCAGGCTTGCATGATAATTTTATTGGTATGCTGGGAATGCACGGCAGTTTGGAGGCAAATAAAGCCATGGCGCATGCTGATGTAATTCTTGCATTAGGTGCTAGGTTTGACGATAGAGTTACCAATAATGTTAAAAAATTCTGCCCTAATGCCACTATCGTACATGTTGATATCGATCCTACTTCAATATCTAAAACTATAAATGCTCATATTCCTGTTGTTGGTCTAGTAGACATCGTAATTAAACAATTATTAGCCGAGTTAGAAGAAACTAACTATTTAATTAACCAAGAAAATAATCAAGATTGGTGGCAGCAAATAAACCAGTGGCGCAATGAAAAAAGTATTAGTTACGAAAACGAAGTTGAAGGAGGAAAGATCAAACCACAACGAGTAATACAAGCAATGTACCAAGCAACAAACGGCGAAGCATATGTATGCTCTGACGTAGGCCAACATCAAATGTTTGCTGCCCAGTATTACCCATTTGCAAAACCACGCCAGTGGATAAACTCTGGTGGTCTAGGAACTATGGGCTTCGGCTTACCTGCAGCTATGGGAGTAAAAATGGCATTTCCTGATAGTCACGTGATTTGTATTACAGGTGATGGCTCCATTCAAATGAATATCCAAGAACTATCTACATGCATGCAATATAACTTACCAGTGGTTATTATTTCATTAAACAATCGCTCTTTAGGCATGGTGAGACAATGGCAAGATATGGTTTACGGTGGACGTCACTCTTCTTCATATATGGAGTCGTTACCGGACTTTGTTAAATTAGCTGAATCATATGGCCATATTGGCATACAAATCAATTCATTAGATGAACTAGACGAAAAGCTAGCGCAAGCTTTTGCCATTAAAAAACAATTGGTATTCGTCGACGTTTTAGTTGACGAAAAAGAGCATGTATACCCTATGCAAATACGCACTGGCGCTATTGATGAGATGTGGATTAAAAAAGGAGTAAAAGCATAATGCGTAGAATATTGGCGATATTGTTAGAAAACGAAGCGGGATCATTATCACGTATTGTTGGCTTATTCTCACAGCGTGCTTTTAACATTGTAAGTCTAACGGTTGCACCAACGGAGGATGCAAGTTTATCACGCATTACCATTGCAACCGAAGGTGACGATAAAATTCTTGAGCAAATAGTTAAGCAAGTTAATAAACTTATTGATGTACTAAAAATTACCGATTTAACTGAGCGGCAGCATGTTGAACGGGAATTATTACTGATTAAAGTATTAGCGATGAATGATAAATCACGTACTGAAGTGAAACGCATTACTGATATTTTTCGCGGAGCAATAATAGATATTGGCAAACAGGTTTACACCATTCAACTAACTGGTGACGCTGATAAATTAAATGCCTTTATTAATACCCTTGCTAATGAAACCGAGATTATTGAATCGGTACGCTCAGGCTGCGTCGGCATTGCTCGTGGTGAGAAGGCTTTACGAGCAAAGTAGTAACCCCCTTTAAGCTTAAGCAATAGCAACTTATTTTCCCAAAAAAAAGCCAGCAAAATGCTGGCTTTCTCGATGTCAACTGAACTTATACTGACTATTTAAAGTGACGTCTCAAACCTGCAAACATTAACAAGACTAAGCCTGTTAAACCAAAGCCTGCACCTTGACGTTCAATTTTTTCTTCAACTTTACTACAATCTTCAATTTCACCATCTGTTGGCTTTAACGTTACTGCACGAACAACATCTTCCATAAGTTGTTCACCTTTCTCGTCAACCATCAAGTTACCTTTTGAGTCTCTACGCGGTACTTTAATTAATGCTGTTGCCGAAATTTCATTGGCATCATTAATATCTCGCGCTTCGATTACTGTGTAGCCACTATCACAAGCTAAAAAGCTATTTAAATCAGTAAAGGTTTTAGCGGTCATGTCATATAAAAAACCATGAGTACGTCTAGGGTTAGCACCATTACTATCGTTATGGGTTTCATATTCCCCTTCACCGACAATCATACCCTTCTCATTAATTGCGCGTGCGGTACTTGAACTACCAGTAAAAAAATCGATCGGAAATTCCATAACCATATTTTCAGCATTAGTATCAACATGGTAAAACTTCGTTCTTTTATTACCATTTACAAATGTATTTACGTGACCCACCGCAATACCTAAATCATTAATATCATATGCTCGTGAATCAAAATATTTACCGTGATCATCGGTATAGTCTTTTACTTCGCCATTTTTATACACTACGGCATAAAAATTTCGAGATTCATTTTTACTTGGATCAGTTTCATTTTCATCTACCCAGCCATGGGCATAACCAACTGCAACACCGCTATTATTAACAGCTTGTGCATAGTTCACATATTCACGTTCATCATCTTCATGCGGAGTTACTAAATGCCCTAAAACCTCAGATGCTACAATTCCATCAGCATCAATTGTCCACTTAATTGCTTCAGTGTTATAAACACTTGAAATGATACGTTGTACACAAATACTGTAAGGTAAATCATCTAGTACATCAGGATCTGCACACCCACCAGTCTCATCAGTAATAAAGTCAATTGCTGCTTGATCAATACTAGTACTAGCATAACCTACCGCAATATGAGATTCACTAATATCTAAGATTGCCGATTCACCACCTAAACGCTGACTTTCAGGTAAGTCAGTTTCACTTGGTGGGATAATTTCAATTATACTCGCACCACCATCAGGAGAGAAAAAACCACGAGTTGTAAATTTACGAGCCCAATGGGTAACTTCATCACCATCGCTTTCAGTAAAGTCCAGCGGTAAATAAGGTGCTGATGCATTGCCATATACCCACCCTTCATCAGTGATCCCACTAATATACTCTTTTGTTGAACGCGTATATGTGTCGCTACCAGCAAATTTTTCATCAAAAACGTTAAAGAGTACAGTCTGACCAGTGAAGTTCGTCATCGCAAATACATCACCAACTTCTTGGTAGAGTGTATTATTTTCCCTTGCTCTTAAAAAACGTATAACCCATGACAGATCATTGGCTGTCGGGTTTTCATTACGCAATGCCGTTTCATTTTCAATATCGCTTAGTTCATGAACCGCTTCATGACTATTCTTGGCTAATAAAACAATTGCGTCATAGTCATCTTCATCTAAATACTGATACTGCACTGGAAAATTATAAATATCAGTGCCGGATATAGCTGCTTCACCATTAATATTTTCTTGCTGTGCGTAGGTATATTTTAATGAAGAAACGTCACCTTTATCGAAAACTTTATACGTTTCAGCATTAACAGCGGACATTCCTAATGCACTAGTAATACCTAGTGCCAAAATTGATTTTAAAAATTGATTCATGTAACTACTTAAACTCACTATCGTTATTATTCATCTAATTCTTGCCACCTAGCATAGGCAACTTCGAGTTTGGACTCACTTTCAGCTAACTGGTTCAATATTTTATTGCTTAGCTCTTGGGCTTGGCTAAAAAAATCGCTTTGGTTTACTTGCTGCTGCAATTCATCAATTAAATTTTCTAGCGTGTCTATCTGTCCTGGTAGCTCTTCTAGTTCTCGTTTTTCTTTAAAAGAGAGCTTTTTCTTACTAACTACTTCTGTTTTTACAACTGCGGCAGCCACTTTATTTTTTTCTTCAATTGCTTTCGATTTAGCTATTGGCTTTGCCATTGCTTCACGTTGTTTATCTTTATAAGCAACGTATTCGTCAACATCATCATAACCACCCACTATTTGAGTAATATGCCCAGTACCATCAAAATATAGGCAACTACTTACACAATTATTAACGAAATCACGATCATGGCTGACTAAAATAACCGTTCCTGCATAATTTGCAACGACTTCTTCTAATAATTCTAATGTTTCAATATCCAAATCATTGGTCGGCTCATCCAGTATTAGTAAGTTACTTGGACGTAAAAATAATCTTGCTAATAATAATCTGTTCTTCTCACCACCAGATAAAGCACGAACAGGTGTTCTTGCTCGTTTAGGGCTAAAAAGAAAGTCTTGTAAGTAACCCAATACGTGTCGTGGTTTTCCGTTCACCATGACTTCTTGTTTACCTTCACCAACGATTTCTTGTACAGTTTTATTCACATCTAAGGCATCACGGTGCTGATCAAAATAAGCAATTTCTAAATTAACACCTGAACGCATTTTACCGCTAGTAGCTTCGAGCTTACCCATGATCATTTTGATCAAGGTTGATTTACCCGTACCATTTGCACCGATAAATGCTAATCGATCATTTCGTGTGATCAATAAATCTAAGCTTTTGATGATGACTTTATCATCGAACGCGATAGATACTTGCTCTGATTCAAATACCAATTTACCTGAACGATCACCTTGAGTAATATTCATCGTGCTTTGATTACGTACATCACGACGAGCTTGGCGTTCATTTCGAAGTTTCTCAAGTGCTCTTACTCGACCTTCATTACGCGTACGACGAGCTTTTACACCTTGTCTGATCCAAACTTCTTCTTCAGCTAGTTTTTTATCAAATAGTGCATTTTGTTGCGATTCAACTTGTATATCATGAGCTTTCTGCTCAATGTATAAATCATAGTTACCTGGGTAACTTTTCAAAATGCCGCGATCGAGGTCAAGAATACGTGTCGATACACCACGAATGAACGCTCTATCATGACTAATAAACAGTATCGTGCCAGCAAAGTCTTTTAAGAATGATTCTAACCACAAAACACTTTTTATATCTAAATGGTTCGTCGGTTCGTCAAGCAGTAAAATATCTGGTGCTGTCACAAGCGCTTTAGCTAATGCAAGCTTACGCAGCCAACCACCTGATAAATCGCAAATATTATCATCAGCATTTAAAGACAAAGTAGTCATTACTTGTTCTATACGCTGTTCATCTTGCCAAGCATCGGCAAGCTCAAGCTGTTCTTGGACATTGGCTAATTTATTTAAATTGGCTTCCGAAGGGTCTTCAGTTACATCGTGAATAATGACATGATAACGTTTAATTAAATCAGCATTCTTCTTTACGCCTTGAGCGATATAGTCAAACACACTGATATCTGAAGACTCTGGTGGATCTTGCTCTAACATCGCAACTTGCATAGTACTAGACTTAAGCACTTGACCATCATCAAGCACTTGCAAGCCCATTAATACTTTCATTAGTGTAGATTTTCCGGCGCCATTTCTGCCGACTAAACAAATGCGCTCGCCTGTTTGTACACTTAAGTCTGCTTTATCTAAGACTTTGTCTTCACCAAAGGCCAACTCGCCTTGTGAAATACGAATTAATTCCATAAATTACAACAACTCCAAAATTTGCTTCTGTTCAAATGGCCAAAATAATTTCGCCTGATCTGATAAACGCTCTAACACCGGAATACTAATACGATACAATTCCACTAACTTTTCATCATCAATAATATCGACAACATTAATATCAGCTTCTGGCATTACTTGCTCGCACAATGCCAATGCATCCTCACACAAATGACAACCTTCAGTGCCATATAAATTAAACTTCGCAGACATACTAATTAGCCTTACGGGTAAATAACCAACTATTGTGAATATGCTTATTACGTTGAAAATCTTTATCTCGCGTTTTATCGCTCAACTCTTGCACATTTAAACCCAATGCAGATATTGCATCGAAGTCCATTTTAAAATTACGCTTATTGTTGGTAAACATTAATTCACCGCCTTCAGCTAGAGACTTCAAGCCATCAGTAATTAAACTTACGTGATCACGTTGAACATCGAAACTTTCACCCATGCGTTTTGAATTAGAAAATGTTGGTGGGTCAATAAATACCACATCAAATTTCTGTTCATTGTTCTTCAACCATTGCAAACAATCAGCTTGAATAAACTGATATTTATGGCCACTTAGGTTGTTTAATAAAAAGTTATCTTCTGCCCAACTCAAGTAAGTTTTTGACATATCAACGGTGGTTACAGTGCTTGCGCCATGCAATGCCGCTTGTAGCGATACCGAGCCGGTATAAGAAAATAAATTTAAAAGTGATTTATTTTTTGCTTTTTTTGCCACTATTTGACGCGTTTTTCGGTGATCCAAAAATAAGCCTGTATCTAAATAATCCCACAGGTTCACCTTTAGCTTCGCACCATACTCATCAACAACCATAGATTTTTTAGATTGTTCAACACGCTGATATTGGTCTTTACCCTTTTGTTTACTACGAGTTTTAATAACCACTTTGTCAGTCGGCACTTCAAGTACTTTCGGCGCAAAATAAACCACTTCTTGTAAACGCTTAGCCACTTTTTCTGGCTCAATTTTGGCTGGCGCAGCGTATTCATGGATAACAAGATGATCAGCATATACATCAACAGCAACATTATATTCTGGAATGTCAGCATCATATAAACGGTAACACTGAACTTGTTCTTGCTTAAGCCAGCTTTTTAAGTTTTTCTTATTTTTTAATAGTCGATTAGCAAACGCTGAGTCTTTTTGCTCAAATTCAGCATTAACATTACTACTAGCCACTTGCTTTTCATCTAAGTTATAAATGGCAAACTGACAATCTAATGGGCCATTTTTAAACTTATAACGTTTAAAGCTGACCATTTTCATCATGGCTAACAGTTCAACGTTCGCCGTTAATACCGCTACGCGCCAATTAATAAAATGAGACTTAAATTTCTGTCCTAGTAAAGCAAAACATTCTACAAGCTCTGGTAACTCACCAATTCGTTCACCGTATGGAGGGTTGAATAAAATAGTGCCTTTTGGACCAAAAGCATTTTTCATCTCACTCGCATTTTTGCACGAGAACTCAATAAACCTTTGTATTCCAGCATTTTTAGCATTCTGCTGAGCTGTTTTTAGTACTCTACTATCAAGATCAATACCGAATACTTTAGTTTTAAGCTGCGTTAAACCAACATGCGACTTTTCTATTGCCGCAGATTTTGCAGACTTCCAGTCTTCAATCTGATGTCCTAACCAATAATCAAAACCCCATTGCACTCTATCAATACCAGGAGCATAACCAGCCGCCATTAATACAGCTTCGATTAAAACGGTACCTGAACCACACATAGGGTCAACTAATGGCTTAGTTGTATCATCCAACCAACCTGAACGTGTAATTATTGCCGCAGCTAAATGTTCTTTTAATGGTGCGGCACCTGTATTTTCACGATAGCCACGCTTAAATAAGCCTCGTCCAGAAAAGTCCAAATAAATAGCAACCTTGTCTCTTAGCAGTCTTGCTTGGAAACTAATTTGTGGCGCTGACTTATCAATAGATGGCCGTTCTTCATTTAACTCACGAAAATGATCAACAACAGCATCTTTAACCGTTAATGCACCAAATTGACTATTTCTAATTTCATCACTCGTACCAACAAAGTCAATAGCAAAGGTTTTATCAACAGAGAACGCTTCAGACCAAGCGATTGATTTGGCTGCTGTATATAGTTGTTCTTTATTTGCCGCATCGCCCTCGCCTAGTTTTAGCAATACGCGAGTCGCTAAACGCAAATGCAGACATATATGATATGCATGTTCAATTGTTGAGTTGAAATAAACACCTTCAGGCTTTTGAACAACTTGTTCGGCTTTTAATTCTTTAAGTTCTTGTGCCAGTAATATTTCAATTCCTGGGGAGGTTAATGCTAAAAATTGCTGCATAAAGGTTTTCCAATCTAATTTATGCCCGCGATTATAAACTAAAGAGCCACTTTACTTATAGCCATTTTACAAATTTGAGCAAAGTAACTACAAATAGCTAAATTATTCAGGTTACTTTTTAGAAATCTAGAAAGATCGTGTGAATTACGAGTCATTAAAGAGCAAAAAAACAGCAAGTACAAAACAAATGAGATTAAAGCATTAAATAAACTTAAAACAGGTTGCAAATCATCTGAGGTATCCTTATTATACGCCTCGCTTTCAGGGAGCAAGAAATTGCCTTTCAAAAAAGTATTCTTGAGTTTGAATTAAAATAACTTGGCTTACCTAGTTTACTAGGTCATTCGGACGCGGGATGGAGCAGCCTGGTAGCTCGTCGGGCTCATAACCCGAAGGTCGTCAGTTCAAATCTGGCTCCCGCAACCAATCTATTTCCTAGCATTAAAGACTAAATAAACATTCTATTGGGCGTACAACCTTAAGTCGTCAGTTCACTTTCTTCAGAAATAGCGGCTCCCGCAACCAATCTAAAAATCATCTATATCTTTCAATTTCCAGCATATTACTCAACTCTCTTCATATTAAAATGAGCAATGCTTTATATTTTCGACAAACCTAAATAATTAGATTTCATTTCAACAATATAGAAATGTTCTACTTGTTCCCTGCTAAATTTAAAAAATTTATTCCCCCAAAATAAATTAGCTTCAACGCTTTATTTCTAATATAGCTTCCCTGCAAAAATAACAAATTTTCTTAATATAAATCACAAAATGCGCACTGAGATAATGTAATATAAAGCGATATTTTACATAAAGCTGAATAGCTGATAATTAAGAGATTATTTAGATGAGCGAAGACTTTACTCATATTAACGCTGACGGTAATGCTCACATGGTGGATGTTACCGAAAAAAATGTTACCGAGCGCACAGCAATTGCACAAGCTTACATTGAAATGTCAGCCGAAACTTTAGCTATGATTGTTGAAGGAAAGCATCACAAAGGTGATGTTTTTGCTACTGCCAGAATTGCCGGTATTATGGCCGCTAAAAAAACCAGTGAGCTTATTCCACTTTGTCACCCGCTAATGTTAACAAAAATAGAAGTCGACATTGTTGCACAGCCTGAACACAATCACGTTGAAATCACTGCACTTTGTAAACTTTCAGGTAAAACCGGTGTTGAAATGGAAGCATTAACTGCTGCATCTACTGCCGCGTTAACAATTTATGACATGTGTAAAGCCGTTCAAAAAGATATGACTATCACCAATATTCACCTTTGTGAAAAACATGGTGGAAAATCTGGAAGCTACCTTCATAATCCTGTTACCCAATAAAGGAGTTAAAGATGATTAACGTATTGTTTTTTGCCCGCTTACGCGAACAATTATCAACTGACCGCCTACAAATTGAAGCAAGTGAAAACCTCACTGCAGAACATATTAGACAGCAACTCGCTTCAAAAGATGAATTGTGGGCTAAAATAATGAACGCTGATAGCTTGCTTGTCGCTGTTAATCAAGAAGTGACTGATTGGTCACAGCAAATAAAAGATGGTGATGAAATAGCTTTCTTCCCTCCAGTTACTGGCGGCTAATATGATTAAAGTACAACTAGATGATTTTGTTGTTGCTGATGAATACCAAGGCTTAGCAAACGATAACCAAGACGGCGCAGTGGTCACCTTTGTCGGTAAAGTCAGAGACTTTAATGAAGGGCTTGATGTTCAAGGGCTATCTTTAGAGCATTATCCAGGAATGACAGAAAAAGTCCTTGCTGACATAGAAGCTAAAGCTCGCGAACATTGGCCATTAAATAAAATAACTATTATTCATCGATTTGGCGATTTAAAACTCGGTGAACAAATAGTATTCATTGGGGTAACTAGTCCACACCGCAAAGCTGCATTTGCCGCATGTGAGTTTCTCATCGACTTTCTAAAAACCAAAGCCCCCTTTTGGAAAAAAGAAGTAACCAGTGATGGTAGTATTTGGCTAGACGCCAAAAATAGTGATGATGATGCCTCACAGCAATGGCACGACGAACTAAACAAATAACACTATTAATAACAATAACTACAACGAGAAAGTCATGTTAAAAACCGGACGTTATCAGCATTTTAAAGGTAACTTTTACCAAGTGCTGCACATTGCGACACACAGTGAAACTGAAGAAGCTATGGTAGTTTATCAACCTGAATATGGTGAAAGGGCAATTTGGGTTAGGCCACTTGCCATGTTTGACGAAACTATTGAAAGAGATGGAAAGACTTTTAAACGGTTTCAATATGTTGGTGATGTCAGCTAACAACGTGTAATACTATATTTATAATTGCCTATCATAAATAACACTTTAGATAGGCAATTAAAAAACTAACCACTTCAAACTGCAAAACAATATAATCTTATTCCACTATTCTGCTTGCGACTAATACGTTTATGCTCTCTTCATCGTACGCTAAAAATTGACTTAAAATTTGCTGTGTATGTTCACCAATATTTGGTGCCGCATGTTTATACTGTATTGGTGTTTCAGAAAGATTAATAGGTGAGGCGACGGTTTTAATCAAGGTACCGTCTTTATCAGGTATTTGCTTAACCATCTTGCGGTGTTGAACTTGCGGGTGTTTAAATACTTGTTCTAAGGTATTTACTGGTCCGCAAGGCACTGCAATTGCTTCTAATGTAGCGACCCAATATTCAGTGCTTTTATTAGCTATAATTCCCGCTAATATAGGGATCAACATCGTTCGATTTTCAACGCGTAATTGGTTGGTTTGATAAAAAGAATCTGTGGCTAATTCTGAACATTTGGCGGCATGGCAAAACTTTTCAAATTGCTGATCATTCCCTATTGCTAATATCAAGCTACCATCGTTCGTTGCAAACGTTTGATACGGCACAATATTAGGGTGACCATTACCTAGTCGCGTTGGGTTTTCATCTGTTGCTAAGTAATTCATCGCTTGGTTTGCTAGCGTTGCCACTTGAACGTCGAGCAGCGCAATATCAATATGTTGACCTTGCTCAGTATGATTCCGCGCCATTAGTGCAGCAAGAATAGCATTTGCGCTATAAAGCCCTGTCATCACATCAATAACTGCAACGCCTACTTTCATCGGTGAGCCTGCAGGCTCCCCCGTTAAACTCATTAAGCCGCCTTCACCTTGAATCATCGCATCATAGCCCGCTTTATGCGCGTATGGACCACTCTGCCCAAAGCCAGTAATTGAGCAATACACTAATTTAGGGTTAATTGCCTTTACTTGCTGATAACTCAAACCATACTTTTCAAGGCCACCCACTTTATAGTTTTCTATCAAAACATCCGCTTTAGCGATCATGTCTTTGATCACTTTTTGTCCTTGCGCTTGAGTAATATCGATAGCTATGGATTGTTTATTGCGATTGGCACAATGATAATATGCCGCTTGTGCAGGCTCATTACCCTGTGCGGGTTTAATAAACGGAGGCCCCCAATGACGCGTATCATCACCTTTTTTCGGTCGTTCAACTTTTATCACTTCAGCGCCCATATCCGCCAACATTTGTGATGCCCAAGGCCCCGCCAAAATTCGGCTTAAATCCACTACCTTAATACCTTTTAGCGCTTCTGACATTGATAAACCTTTAATTTTATATTGTATACCATATGAATAAAAATTATGATGCAGCTTACTTATTTATGATAATTTATCGCTAACAGATAAAACAGCATTAAAGCACAAGAAAGTTGATTTATAGCAGCAATTTAAATCATAAAATCAATTAAAGAAGTTCGTACTTTTCTTGCGACAGAATTAAGGAAAATATTTTGCATAAAATAAATGACCAAGCATTGATAAAAACCTGCTCTTATATTGATGGTAATTGGCACAGCAGTCAGACAACATTTGACGTATTGAATCCAGCAACAGGCGAAACAGTTGCGCAGGTAAGTGATGCTTGTGTTGAAGAAGCTACACTTGCCGTTGCCGCAGCCAAAAAAGCTTTTAAAGCTTGGTCAGCGATGCCAGCACACGAGCGAGCGAAGCTTTTACGCAATTGGTTTAACTTAATGATGGAACATCAAGATGATCTTGCTCGTATACTGACGCTAGAGCAAGGTAAGCCTTTAGCTGAAGCAAAGGGTGAAATTGCCTATGGCGCTGGCTTTATTGAATGGTTTGCTGAAGAAGGCAAACGTGTTTACGGTGATACCATACCAAGTCTATCACCTAATCAAAAAGTTATTGTTACTAAACAAGCCGTGGGTGTTGTTGCCTCGATTACGCCATGGAACTTCCCCAATGCCATGATCACCCGTAAAGCTGCCGCAGCACTTGCCGCCGGTTGTACTTTTGTTGTTCGCCCTGCAACTCAAACCCCATTATCTGCACTTGCAATGGCAGAATTAGCAGAGCGTGCTGGCATTCCTGCAGGTGTGTTTAACGTAGTAGTGGGTGAAGACGCTATTGGTATTGGCCAAGTACTGACTACTCACCCTGATATCGCCAAATTTACCTTTACCGGCTCAACCGCGGTAGGAAAAATTCTTATCAAACAATGTGCTTCAACGGTTAAAAAAGTTTCTATGGAGCTAGGTGGCAATGCGCCTTTTATTGTTTTTAATGACGCTGACATTGATGAAGCCGTAAAAGGCGCAATAATTTCTAAATATAGAAATGCTGGTCAAACTTGTGTTTGTACGAACCGTATTTTTGTTCAAAAAGAAGTACTGGCAAGTTTTACTGAAAAATTTGCTGCCGCTGTTAACAATTTACAAGTGGGCAATGGTATAGATGATGATATACAAATAGGCCCGATGATTTCTAGCGCTGCCGTCGACGGCGTTATAAAACTGGTCGATGATTCCATTAGCCAAGGCGCTATTTTACATACAGGCGGTAGGCGTCATCAAGCGGGTAGCCACTTTTTTCAACCAACCATATTAACCAATGTAACACCCGATATGTCAGTAGCACGTAATGAGATATTTGGCCCAGTTTCACCGATTATCTCTTTTGATAATGAAGATGAAGTGATTGCCATGGCAAACGATACTGAATATGGCTTAGCGGCTTATTTTTATGCTCGTGATATTGGCCGCGTATGGCGTGTTGCTCAAGCGCTTGAATATGGCATGGTTGGGATTAATGAAAGTATTATATCAAATGTTGCCGCACCATTTGGTGGTGTAAAACAATCGGGTAGTGGCAGAGAAGGCTCAAAATACGGCTTAGACGATTACTTAGAAATTAAATATCTCTGTATGGGTGGCATAAGCCAATAAACTATCGCTAAGTAATACCAAATAAGTAAGTGAAAAAACTATTAAAAACAGCCGAGATTCTAATTAGAGCCTCGGCTGTATTTCATTTCGAAGCTTTAGTTATAAAACCAAGTTAGCTAAGCAACTTACTCACTACAGTGACATTGTTATGTAAGGTTTTATGTACCGGACATTTGTCGGCAATTTCTAGAAAACGTGCTTGCTGAGCTGTATCTAACTTCCCTTCATAACTAATTTCTCGCACTATCGCTTCAATACCATGGTTTTGATTTTCACACTGCTGACAGTCTTGCTGGTAGTCGCGACTATGGGTCAATTTAACCTTAATATGTTTAATGGCTAAGTTTTTACGCACCGCATACATGCGTAATGTCATCGCCGTACATGCTCCTAATCCTGCAAGTAAGTGTTCATAAGGATCGGGGCCCATATTATTACCACCAACATTTGTAGGCTCATCAGCCAGCCAATAATGAGAATTGGTACTAACATGTTGAGTAAACTTATGATTTTTCTCTTCGACTAACACATGCCCTTTCGCAATATTATTTTTAACTACGGTAGCCTTTTCACTGCTTGCTTGATTTGAAACAACATGATTCTCCTGAGAGTCAATATAACGTCCTGACCATGCGGCAATAACATCAGCAGCATACTCAGCATCACGTTTGTTAGTTAGTAGGTGATCGGCATCATCTAAACTAACAAAGCTTTTTGGGTGTAATGCTGCTTGATAGATTTTTTCGGCTTCACTTATTTTTACTGTACTATCGATTGGCGAATGCATAACTAAAAGCGCTTTTCTTAACTGTCCGATATGACTTGTATCATAACGCTTAATATCATCTAAAAATTGCTTTTCTATCGTAAAGACACGCCCCGCTAAATTAACTTCCGCTTTGCCATTTTGTTCTATATCGTCAAGTTGAAGGGCAAAGTTATGAGCAACATGTGCAGCGTCTGATGGTGCGCCAATGGTGACTACCGCCATTGCTTCTTCAACGTGTTGAGCAACACCCAATACAGCCGCGCCACCTAAGCTATGGCCTATTAGCAATCTAGGCGCTTTATATTCCGTGCGAAGAAAGTCAGCAGCAGCAATTAAATCCTGAATATTTGAAGAGAAATTACTATTAGCAAAGTCACCATCGCTATTACCTAACCCCGTAAAATCAAATCTTAATACCGCGATGCCCTTACTGACCAACGCTCGACTAATACGTGATGCTGCGGCAATGTCTTTGCCACAAGTAAAGCAATGAGCGAATAAGGCATAAAACTTAACATCTGACTCAGGACTTTCTAGTAAGCCACTTAATTTATGTTCTCCGCTAACAAATTCTACTTTTTCGCGCATAAAAAGATCCTTAATAGTAAATTATAGTAATAATTTGGCTTGTCTTGCTTAGTTTCATATCTGACCGACAAGCTATAGGATAAATTTCCTTATTATCATTCTAGGCTACATTAATCGAACTAAGTTTTTACTTGGGTAACAAATTAATCCAACGGAATTGAATTAATCACTTACTTTCTCGGCTTTTTTGTATAAAATATACAGATTAGCTTTTTAAGTATCTTAAAGGAACGAATATGACCATAGGCGTTGGCGGCTCTACCGCAGAAGTTGAACTAAAAAAATTAGTCAATATGACTCAAAACGTGCAGGCAATCAGTCAGGCTGAATTCAACCAACGTATTGCCAAAGCGCAAGCCATCATGGTTGAAAATGACATTGCTGCCACCTATGTAAATGCCGGTACCAACCTCGCTTATTTCACCGGTACTCGTTGGTATGCTAGCGAGCGTATGGTAGGTGCTATTATCCCAAAAGAAGGAGATATAACGTATATCAGTCCTTTCTTTGAAGTAAGCACTTTAAGTCAATACATGACTATTAAGGGTGATATTAAAGGCTGGCAAGAACACGAAAGTCCTTATCAACTATTTAAAGAAGCTTTAAACGATTACGGTATTCATTCAGGTACAGTGGCGATAGACGAGTCTACCGCTTTCTTTGTTGCTGACGGTATTAAAAACGTAGCACCTGAATTTGAATTAATTGATGCAAAAGCGATAACCGCAGGCTGTCGCGCCATAAAGTCTGGTGCTGAAATAGCTTTGTTGCAACAAGCAAAAGATATGACTATTGAAGTACATAAAGCGGTTGCTCGAATTTTGCGTGTTGGTATTTCCACCCAAGAAGTGACTAACTTTATCGATCAAGCGCACCGCACAGTGGGCGCTCCTGCTGGCTCATATTTTTGTATCGTACTTTTTGGTGAAGACTCTTCTTATCCACATGGTGTTAAATCACCAAAAGTACTGGAAGAAAACGATATTGTATTAATTGACACTGGTTGTCAGGTTGAGGGATATAACTCAGACATTACCCGTACTTATGTTTACGGCGAGCCAAACCAACGCCAACGCGATATGTGGTTAGTTGAAAAATTGGCACAAAAAGCCGCTTTCGATGCTGCTAATATAGGTGTGCCTTGTGGTGATGTAGATGTAGCGGCAAGAGATTATTTGGCAAGTCAACATATGGGGCCAGATTATGAAACTCCCGGTTGTCCACATAGAACCGGTCATGGTATTGGCTTAGACATTCACGAATGGCCATATTTAGTGCGCAGTGATAGAACACCATTAGCAAAAGGCATGTGCTTCTCAAATGAGCCTATGCTGGTGCTACCAAATGAGTTTGGTGTGCGTTTGGAAGATCACTTCTACATGACGGACTCTGGTGCTAAATGGTTCACAGAACCTTCTTATTCTATTGATGACCCATTTGGTTACGAGCAAGTTTAGTCAAAATATAACTATTTCAGTGCATTAAGCCGTTTCAACCCCCTTTAAAGCCATTGTTAACAGCTCGTTAGCTCTGGCTTGCAAAAACTATTACACTTTTCATTGTTAAATAGTTTGGCGTATGGCCTGGCTTTGGATAGAATTCAGTTATTGTAATTTTAGAACTTGAACCTATGCATGCTTTTTTAGAATATATCCCTTTAGTCATTTTTTTCGTTTTCTATAAATTTGCCGATATTTATTGGGCAACAGGCTCACTGATTGTTGCCTCAGCCATTCAAATTTCTTATTACTTAATAAAAAAGCAGCCGGTACCCAAAAGAAATCTTGTTTTCTTTGGTCTAATTGCTGTTTTTGGCGGCCTGACTATCTATTTACACGACGATACATTCTTAAAGTGGAAGGTCACTATTATTCAGGGCTTTTTCGCCATTGCACTTATTGTTAGTCAAAAACTATTTAACAAAAACATAATCAAAGAGTTTTTAGGTGAAGCACTAACTTTACCAGAAGAAATTTGGAATAAACTTAACCTTTCATGGGCAATATTTTTTGCTACTTGCGGTCTACTTAATTGGTACATTGCTTTTAACTTCAGCTTAGAGACCTGGGTTAATTTTAAAGTATTCGGTTTAACAGCATTAACCTTTGTTTTTGCTATTGGTTCAGTATTATCTTTACACAAATACATGCCAGATGACCCAGAAGAAGAAAAGAAAGAATAACTGACCACGTACCATTCGTCGTTTTTAATAAAAGAATAATATTGGAATTAAAATGCTTTATCTTGTTTATAGTGAAGATGTAGAAAATAGCTTAGCACTTCGATTAAGTGTCCGTGAAAACCATTTAGCTCGATTAAAAGATCTGCAAGCACAAGGTCGCCTAATTGTTGCTGGCCCTTGCCCGGCTATTGATAGCGAAAACCCAGGTGACGCTGGATTTACTGGCTCGCTTATTATCGCCGAATTTGATAATTTAACTGATGCACAACTTTGGGCTGACCAAGACCCATATATTGCGGCAGGTGTTTATAAAAACGTTACTGTTAAACCCTATAAGAAAGTACTTCCGGCATAAGTTTCGGTATTCGCTTTTACATAAAGACTCATGGCTAGCAATGATTAAAAAAACTCATATAAAATATTTCTTACCGCTATCTTTAGTGCTATCTAGCCCTGTTTTGGCTAAAAACACCATCGAAATGTGCGAAATGAACATGACGACAACACCAGAAGTATCAAAATGCTTAGACGGTATTAAACTGGATATAGATCGTGAACTACAGACTTGGGTAAATAACCAATCATTTATCTTAGAAGAGTTATCAGCTAATACCGGGCGACGTGCTGCACTTAACATGTTTAAACGCTCACAACGTAACTTTATTAGTTACCGTGAAAATAATTGTCGTTGGCAATACCTATCAATTTCTCCAGGTACTGGCGCTGCCGCGGCTTTTAAGAAGTGTTATATCACCCTAACCCAAGACCGCATCAATGAGTTAACTAACTTGAATAAATAACTTACGTCGACTATTAAGGCTCTTTGTTATCAAAAAGGGCCTTACAGTTCATCAAACCATTTAATACTTACTTTCATCACTACCTTTATAATTTAATGGAATAAATTAATGACAACATATAAAAGCCACACTCTATTATCTATTTTCATCCTAGTTTTACTAGCTCTTTCCGGTTGTGCGACTCAACCAAACGATAGTGCTGATTCTATTGCTTTGAATAACGCACGTTACGGTCATGCAGCAGTGAACGACGGTGATAAAATATATGTGATTGCAGGTTCTAATAAAAATGGCTTTCTTTCTGACATCGAAATTATTGATCCTAAAACTCAAGAAATTCAAGTACTAGTAAATAAAGTTATTCCTAGACGTTACTTTTCTGCTGTTTGGGACGGAAAGCATTCAATATATATCATTGGTGGTATAAGCCGACAAAACAATAAACACCGATATGAAAGACGAGTGGAAATATTTAATACACAAACAAATGAAGTGACCTTTGGCAAAGAAATACCTGTGTCTACGCGGATAAATACTGCGGTATTGTTAGATAATAAAATATTCGTTTTAGGTGGTGCCCATCCTAAAAACAATAAATTATCCGCAACGGCTCTGGTTGGTATGTTAGACATAAAACAAAATAAATGGATACGAGCAGCTGATATGCCAACAGCTAAAACCACAAGAGCAATAGTAAAAGATGGTTTGATTTATGTTATTGGCGGCTATGATAGAAGTTCTTCGCTTAATGTTTTTGAACGCTTCAACCCAAAAAGCAATAAATGGCATTCATTACCACCACTTCCTGTTAATATTAGCGCTCATTCGGTAAGCCTAATGAACAATACACTACTAGTTTTTGGTGACTATACTAATTTAAGTTCAACTTATGCTTATGACTTCGATACTGAGCAATGGCAAGAACTTAATATAAATTATAAAGCCAGTCGTCATAATGCAGCAACAACATTAGGTGATGTTACCTACGTTATTGGCGGAAATACTGGCGGTAGTGGGCCGTTTCTCGATTATATCCAACAATTTAAACTATAGAAGTTGCTGATAGCATTAACTGCGTTGAAGGCGAGTCACCATAGCATCAATTGCGACAGTTAATAGTAATGCAACAGCCAAAAGTTGAGCAGCAATGGCAGAAAATATGTCAGGTGCTTTCATAATAGTGGCCATCAGTGAGTCTTGGTAATAAAAAAACCATTGATGGTTTGCTGGAAAAATTACTGTATGCAAATAATAAAATACGGAGGTAAAGCCCCACAAAAATAACACCGCCACAACAAGCAGGCACAGTATCATCACAGAAACTAATTTGTGCTTACCCAATGGTACTGTTGTTATTGAAGCCATCATTAATTCAAATTGCGTGGGGTTACTTTTTATAACTGTATTTCCTATAGCAGAGTTTTCAATAGCAGATTTTTCAATAAACATAGCACCATCGTTCTGATGACTTGCAGTAGAACGACTAAACACTTGCCTACGGGTATAAAGCACTAATAAAGACAATAACAGCAATAAGTTATTCACCCATAACTGACTGACCTTATCGAGCAGGTTTGCAACATCTTGCAAATGAACCACTTCACTATTGGTTAACAAACGACGTATTTGACCAGCTGAATTTTGGTAGCTAATACGATCCAGTCCTTCCCCTTGTTGGTGAATAGCTTGAACAATATCTGCAAAATTTTCGTGATGCAAGCGAGCATCTTCCACCGGAAAGTCACGTTTCCCATGAGTATTTTTAATAACATTTTTTTTAATCGTGCTATCAATTTGTAAACTTTGATACCAGAAACCATAAAAGAAATTCGCTGATTTACTTAGTTGCCAGCTGATGCCTAATGTAAAGGTGAGCAGCGAAAGTGAAAACGTTAACCAAAGTAAATGTCTCATTACGTGTTTAAAGGTGATGTGTCTGAGCATATTAATCATTAAAACTCATATTCAATTGCAACACGCAATATATGATCTTTGCTGTCACCATTTAAGCCCGTAATAAACCCCGCTTCCCATTTCAACTGTTTTTGGCCGTCAAAGCGGTGAATACCCATAAATGCGGGCCCTATTCCGGTGTAATCTTCACCGGTATAAATTTCTATCGCTGGCTGTACTTGTGGCAACCAACGATAACGAAATTGCAGACGAAATTCTGTTTCAAATTCATTTTTAATATCACTTCCACTTTCATAAATTAAAAAGGCGTTTAACGCTAAACTTGTACGGCCGAATTCCTTTTCAAACAAAATACCCGTGGTTACTTCCCAAATATCAAGTTTATGTTCTTTTTCAACTTCAAATAACATGCCCCAATCAGCCCAGTACTCGCCTTGTTCCGTTATCATCCAGCGAGTTTCAATTTCATAAGCTGATAAGCCAAAATCGCCATCACCGTCACGTTCACCAACTATATAGGCCTCTACCATAATGTTATCTGCCAAAGACTGACCATAGGCTAAACGTTGGCCCAAACTATTACCATTATCATTTTGGTGTGACAATAAACGCCACTCAAATTCGCGTTCATTCGGTAATACATAAGGGTGGTAAACCTTATCAACAACAACGCCATCAGCATTAACTTTGTTACTAGTTATCAGTAGTGCCAGTAGCAAAATTAAACTCAACATTGACAGCACCGCTGACTTTACTGCTTTACGGTAAATCATAGTGCCGCCTCCTTAAGTGTCCTATTACCATTTCTTAGCGCAGAATTAGAACGAATAAAAATTATTGTGAAAGCAGCAGCAATAGCCGTAACATAAAGCAATAGTTGTATTAAGGTTGGCGTAGCGTCGTAACCAAAAAATACCGTTAGTAAATAACCTACTTCTGAGTTTTCTAACACAATATTATTTGAATCCCATAAAATGTTGCCGATAGGCAATTCGTCTATCTGTAACAATAAGTTAGTCGATTGCATAAGCAGTCCGGCACTAAAAAAAACTAAAAGTGTCTCCCGAATCAATCGATAATAATGCTGAACAGCTTCCATCATAAAATAGAGTAATATTGCAATACTGGTGCAAATTCCTACGCCAAGTACAACACCAGTAGATAATACATTCGAGGCATTATTTTTATGCCAAAAACCAGTGAAGTAAATAAGAAAATTGGCGCCATTTAGCATCATAATAACGGCAACTAACGTAATCGCACTATAGCGAGTAATAGTTTTTGATCGTGCTGAAAAATTTATAATATTTCCAACAGCAAGATGGCTAAGCAACACTAGCACAAGGCAATAACAGCCAAAATACAGTGAAGCATAAAGCCATTCCCGTCCGGTATCATCAATGGCATGAGCAATAACATCAGTTGCCATTAATAGTGCAAAGCTAAGTAACATGCCTATTAAGCCGGATATATAGACCCAATTGGCCTTAATGCTTTGTTGCTGTAATAAAGACAATAAGATAACCATCACCACAAACACAGGCAACGCGTCCCTTAAAAATAGGATCACGGTATTAATCAACATAAACAACTCCTGACTCTGTTAAGTTGTTTTTTTGTAATGCGATTGTGCTAGCTATTTCGTTAAATTCTCTGTTATCAATGTCATGTAAATTAACCTGAGGAGGCGCTTGTGGAATAACAAGAATCGCACCTTTTGCACTATTAGGATTAAACTCACCGAAAAATTCATATCGGCCGTGAGGTAAGGGGCCAATAAATATAACGGATTTTTTTTCAGGAAAAATAACTTTTTCACGATTAAGGTCGAAGCTATCAAACTCTTCTGGCGTTTGGTCTCGATTATAAATAATCAATTTAACTTTCGTATTTTCAGGGATTTCAATTTCTGAAGGAAAGAATAAATGATTTTTTAATTCAATTTGAAATTCAGGTCGCTTGGCGATAGTCAAAAATGACATTAACGTTAGCGCTGCCACAACAAAGCGTATAAACGGCATAGAATAATGGCTAATCATGGGCTTCCCCCACTTTACGATCAGCTTTACCACTGATTTTATTCATATTATTTTTTTCAATAAAAAATGTCACTTGCACACATAGCCCTGATAAAGCAGATGACGTACTTAAAGTAATTTTTGCTTGGTGTAATTCTACAATGTGTTTCACAATTGACAAACCTAAACCACAACCAAAAACCTTTGACTGGTGACTATCACCGCCAACACGATAAAAACGATCAAATACTCGTGTATATTCTGCGGGCGCTATGCCGGGGCCAGAATCTTCTACGCGCAGAATCACCTTGTCTTCTTCTTGCTGACATGAAACCAGTATTTTGCCATTGTTTGGGGTATATTTTGCGGCATTTCCAATCAAGTTTTTCAGTAATATACCAATAGCAAAACGATTACCTAAAACTTCAACTTGCTCGCTATCAAGCTCAATATCGTGTCCTCTAGCGGCGATATCAGGGTATAACTCACTAATACATTCTTGCAATATTGTTTGTAAATTTAGCGCTTCACTTTCCGCTAATATTTGTTCTGGATTGGTTCTATTCAAGGTCAATATTTGATCAACAACATGTGCCATACGTTCAACACTTTGCTCTAATTGATTAAATGGTAGTGCCTGAATTGGTGTTACTGTGCTTATTGCACTCTTTTCATCATTTATTGAGTCGTAATTTTCTGATGTATCAACAAAAGGCATTTCTGCGCCTGAAGTGACTTTTGATCTTGTTGCTTGGTAGCTTTGTTTCAAATTATGAACATTTATTTTCAATACGCTTAACGGCGTTCTCAACTCATGAGCGGCATCTGAGGCAAAGTGTTTCTCTCGTTCAAACGCTAATGATAATCGTAGAAATAATTCATTCAACGTTTCAGTAACCGGTAAAAGCTCTTTAGTTGAACTGGTTGCGAGTTGGCTAAGATCATATGCCTTTTTGTTCTTTAAAGATTGAGTTAAAAAAGTTAATGGTTTCAACCCCTGCCTTACAGCCAACGAGATAATTAAAGCTAACAACGGCATAACCAATATAATGGGCGTCACAGCGGCTAGAATAATATCTTCAGCAAGGTCAAAGCGCTGTTTGATCGGCTGAGCAATAATAAACCATGCCACCTGCATTGACCTATCTTCAATTGGTACTGTATATGTACGCCAACGTTTCCCTAAGAAATTAGCCTCAGTGAAACCTTCTGTTAATGTATTCATTAATCGCGCAGGTGCATTATTACTGCGAGAGAGCACCTTATTTTCAACAATGAGCTGATAAGAGAAATTGGCAGGTGCTTTCTGTGCTATCACGCCAAGAGGTAAGTCAACTGAGGTTATCACCTGTGCTAATGAGCGTAATTCATCGTCAAACAGGCTTTCAGCCTTATCCATACTCGTTTTATAACCTTGAATAGCTGAAACAAATATCACTAAGGTGATAATTGACAGCAACATCAGTACTAAATAACGACGAATAGACATAAGTGCTTATGCCCTAACCTTTACTGATGGTGTAACCGACACCACGTACAGTTTGAATAAATTTATCAGGTAGTTTTTTACGTAGATTATGTACGTGTACCTCTACAGCATTACTTATAACTTCTTCACCCCACTCATATAAACGTGCCTCGATTTGTTCACGTGATTGAATTCTGCCGGCATTTTCCATCAAGGCTTTCAGCACCATATATTCTTTTTTAGAGCAATTAAGTTCTTGCCCATTTAAAAACACTTTATGGGCTGCGCTGTCTAACTTCACTGCATTAATATTGATAACTGCGCTATCCGCTGTACCTAAACGACGCTCAATAACTCGCAAACGTGCTAGTAGTTCATTAATATCAAATGGCTTTACCAAATAGTCATCAGCGCCAAAGTCCAAGCCTTGAACTCGTTGTTCTATGGTATCTCGCGCGGTAAGAATAATTACTGGCGTTGATTGCTTTTTCGCTCTTAACTTTTTCAGTACTTGCAAACCATCCATATCGGGTAATCCCAGATCGAGAATAGCCATATCATGTTCAGGAATGGCTAGCGCCGCCAACGCATCCTTACCATTTTCAACATGGTTAACAACAAAGCCTTCATAACGTAATGATTGCTGCAAAGCTTGTGCAAGAGGTAAGTCATCTTCAACCAGTAAAATTCTCATCTTTTTAATTTCTAACCTATAACAAATGACTTCTAGAAGGGTTGTTTATACCCAAGCCACTTGGGTATATATCAATTTGATTTTAAACTATATTATACCTGTCTCTTATACACATCTCCGAGCCCACGAGACTAAGGCGAATCTC
>OLHF01000072.1_pt1 | contig 29999 bp, 29 predicted proteins | sample 1609471 | NCBI WGS metagenome assembly OLHF01 (sample SAMN05416858, study PRJEB24817) | seawater metagenome | isolation source: Sea water | place: Canada:Atlantic | collected 2013-11 | reverse complement strand
CGAGATTCGCCTTAGTCTCGTGGGCTCGGAGATGTGTATAAGAGACAGATCAAAGACTTTGCCTTCGATGCACATGTCGTTGAAGTTTTTCCTGATATGATCAGCCGTTCAGTGCCCGGTTATAATACTATTATCGATACTATAGGTCGACTTAGCCAGCGCTTTGTTAGTGATAATAGCCAAGTTTATGATTTAGGTTGCTCACTCGGCGCCGCCACACTGGCAATGCGAAAAGCAATAACAGCGAAAAATTGTAAAATAATCGGAGTCGATAGCTCAAGTGCGATGGTTGAGCGCTGTAAAATGCACGTAAATGCTTTTAAGGGTGATACACCAGTTGAAATCATTGAAGGTAACATTCTTGATATTGAAATTGAAAATGCCTCAATGGTAGTGCTTAATTTCACCTTACAATTTATTGCGCCTGAGCTACGCCAGCAACTATTAGCAAAAATAGCTAAAGGCCTAAAACCTGGCGGCTTATTATTACTGTCAGAAAAAATAGCTCACAGCGACCCTGTATGTAATGAGTTGCTGGTTGACTTACATCATGACTTTAAGCGTGCTAACGGATATAGCGAGTTAGAAATTGCACAAAAACGTACCGCGCTCGAAAACGTAATGCGTATTGACACCTTAGACACTCACTTAAATCGTTTAAAAAAGGCTGGATTTGACCATAATGCACCGTGGTTTCAGTGCTTTAACTTTTTCTCCCTTATCGCCATTAAATAACTAGACCCTTTACCTTTTATGATTTCATTCAATAAGTTCTACCAAAAAATTGCCGGCAACCGTTTAAACCACTGGCTTAATACCTTGCCAGCACAATTAACTCAGTGGCAAGAACATCACTTACACGGTGAATTTGCCCAATGGCAAAAAACTATCGCGGCATTACCTAAAACATCACCTTCAAGCGTTGATATTAGTACTACGGTACGTGCAGGTGAACGCAGTGATATTAACGACGGTGAATATAAACGTATTGAAAACTTACTGAAAAAATTTAAACCTTGGCGCAAAGGTCCATACCATATTCACGGCTTACATGTTGATACTGAATGGCGCTCAGATTTTAAATGGGATCGTTTAGCGCCGCATATTAGTGATTTAAGTAATCGTTATGTACTAGATATTGGCTGTGGCAGTGGTTATCACCTTTGGCGCATGCGTGGCGCGGGAGCAAAGTTTGTTGTCGGTATTGACCCAACGCAACTCTTTTTAACGCAATTTCAAGCTGTGCAACATTTTGTTCAAGACGATAACGTCAACTTATTGCCTTTAGGTGTTGAGCAACTTCCTGAGTTAAATGCCTTTGATACCGTATTTGCCATGGGTGTTTTATACCATCGTCGCTCCCCTATCGACTTTATCTATCAATTAAAATCTCAACTTGCCCCAGGTGGCGAATTAGTACTTGAAACCTTAGTGGTAGATGGCGATGAAAATACCGTGCTAGTGCCAGGCGAGCGCTACGCAAAAATGCGTAACGTTTGGTTTTTACCAAGCTGTGATGCTATGTGTGCTTGGCTTGAGCGTTGTGGTTTTAAAAATATTCGTGTGGTAAATACTGATATTACCGCGCTTGATGAACAGCGCAAAACTGACTGGATAGACACAGAATCATTACAAGACTTTCTTGACCCTAATGATACCAGTAAAACTATCGAAGGTTACCCGGCCCCCAAACGCGCAATATTTATTGCCAACAAGTAAGTAAAACTACTGTTTAATATGGTAAAGGCTGCTATCGATAAATTATTGTAGATAGCGGTCTAATACCAGTTGATACACCCCTTGCTCTTTAATCAACGTAATCCCTTGATCAAACATATCTCGATGCTGCTCGGTACTAAAACCTGCAGCATATCCGCGCTCATCAAATATTGGATGAATGGTATAACTTTGGTTATATCGCCCGCCAACATGTGATTTAACAAAGTATTTAAAAATATTAATATCAAGAATAATCACTTCAGTGCGGTGAGAAAACAACATTTCAATTTGCTGCGTTTGAGCAGCAATTTCACGATAATTTGTCGATAAGCTAACACTGGCATTATAATCATCGCCTAAAAACTTTTTAGCATTTTGAAACGCCACAACACTCTTGCCTGAAAGATCGACAATCTTGTCAATTGACAAATTATCATCGGTTAAACTCACTGCAACATTCTGGTAAGTAATATAAGGCTTAGAAACAAAAATACTTGGATGTTCATAATTAGCAGGCAACGTTGCGATACCATCAGCATTAAAGCGCTTAAAACCGCTGACACTTCTTCCAAGTGGCAAATGAGTAAAATTAACCTTGTGATTAACACTGATAAAGGCTTCTCTAATTAAATCTAATTGCAGTCCTACACCATTCTTTTCAATGATAAACGGCGGTTTAGGTAAGCCAGCTAAAATATCAACATTATGCAAAGCATGATCAATATTTGCATTTTCTAACGTTTTGTTCGGCAAAGTAACGCTAACTTTTTCATTTGCATGAACAAAGTTTATTGGCAATAAAACACACACAAACAAGAAAATATAAAATTCAGAGAGAAATTTTCTCATTAAAACAAGGCTCCTTTTTTGCACAAGTTATAGGTGAATAAAATCACGCTAGCTATTGCGCTTACCTGAAAAAATTGGGTAATGTACTTACAAAGTAATAAAAATACAATTATCTTTATATAAACGTCAATTAGGCTGCTGTAAATAATAATAAACTATATGTAGCAATGCTGTTAATGCACACTAAAAGTAGAGGTATCATGGACAATCCTTGGCTAATAAGACGATTAGAGCGAGTAGCAAAGCGACATCAAGATCATCGTAGCCCATTTCAACGTGACCGCGCTAGAATCTTACACTCGGCAGCCTTTCGTCGTTTACAATCAAAAACGCAAGTAATGGGCAGTGGTCAAAGTGACTTTTATCGAACACGGCTCACTCATTCTTTAGAAGCCTCGCAAATTGGCTCAGGAATTATTGCGCAAATTCGTAGTAAATATCCACAACAAAGTGTTGAGCTATTTCCCGCTGACGACAGCTTAATTGAATCACTGTGCTTAGCACATGATATTGGTCATCCACCATTCGGTCATGGTGGAGAAGTTGCCTTGCATTATATGATGCGTGATCATGGCGGTTTTGAAGGTAACGGACAAACCTTTCGCATCGTTGCTCATTTAGAACCTTTTAGTGAAAATTTCGGCATGAACTTAACACGTCGAACCTTACTTGGTTTAATAAAGTACCCGCAAGTACTAGATAAATTACAATGTAAGCCTTTGCCAGAGTTGCCCAAATCAACAAGAGAACTAAAAGCCGACAATTGGCATCCTCCAAAAGGTTTATACCAAGACGATATTGAAATGATAGATTGGGTGCTTACACCACTATCAAGTAACGATAGAGCAGAATTTCAAAAAACGACCACGAAAGCTAATGGTCACCAAAAAACAATTTATAAATCGTTAGACTGTTCAGTGATGGAGTTAGCTGATGATATTGCCTACGGCATTCATGATTTAGAAGACGCCATAGTCACAGGCGTTGTATCACAGCAAGACTTTAACCATCACGTCATTAAAAAGTTACAGCAGCTTGATGACCCATGGATACAGTCATACAGTGAAACATTAGCGAGTAAACTTTTTGATAACCAGCGATTCATTCAAAAAGAAGCCATTGGTGGCTTAGTTAATTACCTGATCACAGCAGTAGAGCTAATTGATGTTAATGAAGTAAAAGCAACAAATTTTCAAGAGCCGTTACTTAAAATTAACGCGGTACACCCAACAATTGCAGCTCAAACATTACAAATATTTAAAGACTTTGTTTATCAATATGTTATAAAGCAAACTTCAATTCAGCAACTTGAATACCGTGGGCAACAAATCGTCATGGAGTTATTTACAGCACTGGCATCTGATCCTGAACGGTTACTACCTAAAGCTACGGTTATACGTTGGCAACAAGCAGAACAAAACGGACAGAATTCGCATCGTATTATTGCTGACTATGTAGCAGGTATGACAGACGAATACGCCACTAGACTTTACCAGACACTATTTTTACCAATAGGCCAAACAGGTTTCGGAAAGCACGATTACTAAACGTGTTAACTGTCCGATATGATTAAAAAATTGAAAAGCGATAAGCGCTTTGACAACCAATAGAGATGTTATCTGCCAATGGCAAACATGCTAGATATTTATTGCGGCAGTAATGCCCTCAAAACGATCCAAGAACACGGCTTCAAACAAGAACTTTTTACCACTATGCTCGGCGCTAGCGGTGGTCCTAAGTGGTTTTCATTATTTGGTTTAGACAAATATTTGTTTGGTGAATATTTTAAAGACCGGACAGCTGAATTAAATTTAATCGGTTCTTCAGCAGGAGCATTTCGATTTGCCGCCCTTAGCCAGCAAGATCCTGTCGCAGCCATTACCCGTTTAGCTACCTTGTATTCTGAAACAACCTATTCGCAAACGGCGGACGCAAAAGAAATCACCGAAAAAGCTATCACACTCCTTGATGACGTATTAGGCGACACGGGTTGTGAAGAAATAATTAATAATCCTGTATTTAAAGCGCATTTCATTGTCGCTAAATGCCGAGGTTTAACAGCGCTTGAACATAAGTTACCGTTAATGCTCGGTTTAGTCGCTAGCATGGTATTTAACCAAGTTAATCGAGGTCTACTGGCGAAACAATACCAACGTTTTGTTTATCATCATCCTAAAAGCCAAATAACCATTAGCGATGATTTTAATTTCAACAATCAATACCATGCGCTAAACAAGCAAAACTTATCATCAGCCTTGCTCGCTTCCGGCTCTATACCTATAGTAATGAATGGGATTAAAGATATTAAGGGCTCCGCTAAAGGCTTATATCGAGATGGTGGCATTATTGATTACCATTTTGATGTTAACATCAGCCCAAGCACAGGTTTAACACTTTACCCGCATTTCTCATCAACTCCCAAGGCTGGTTGGTTTGATAAAAATTTAGTACGTAAAGTCAGTGCAAAGCATTACCAAAACACTGTGATGTTAGTACCGTCTAATGAGTTTATTGCTCGCTTACCGTTTGGGAAAATTCCAGACCGTAAAGACTTTACTGATTTAGACGCAAGCACGCGGATAAAGTATTGGCGAACGGTGTTAAAGGAATCTGAAATCTTAGCCGATGAATTTGCAAAATTAGTCGCTACATCAACAACCGAAAATATTAAGTTGATAGAATGCCAGTAATGCAAAACTGTTTCTACTGATGGATTAGTAACAATATGACCGATAAACCTTTAATTATTTGGGATAAAAATACCTTTGAAATAGGTATTGAATTAATTGATGCTCAACATAAAAAGTTAGTCGGCTATATTAACGAACTGGCATTGGCGATTAACAATAATCAAGAAACAGCTCTCATTACTGAGTTATTTAAAAAACTCCACGATTACACCATATTTCATTTCAAAGCCGAAGAAGGCTACATTCTCAGTTTAAGTAAAAATGATTGTTTACTTCACCAGCTTCAACATAAACATTTCAGCGAAGAATTGGATAGAATTTTAACCTTAGGCGAATCGGCAAAAATATCTGAAGAATTACTGTATTTTCTAACTGACTGGTTGCTGCATCATATTCAAGTGGAAGATAAGAAGTTTTTCATTCAGCTGCAAAATAAGTCTTAATAAAACTCTCAACAAACACATTAAAAACGCACTTACCTATGAACTACTTGGCTATGAACTGCTTGGCGATAAATAAAACATAAAGAGCCTTCAATATAAGATAATAAAAGGCTCGATTAATTTATCTTTGTACTCAGCCTAGTATTACTTGGCAATTTTTTGATAAATTGCACAGGCAGCACCAGCAGGATCTTTAATCACTGCATACTTATCACTACCCATCAACTTAATTTCTGTCACCAATGCTCCGCCTTTTGCTTGCACCGCAGCAATAGACGCTTCAATATCAACCACTAAAAAGTACGGCAACCATGCTGGCGGTAAATCTTTATTCACGCCTTGCGCATGACAAATACCGCTAACCGCTTCGCCATTAATCGGCTCAAGCATCGCGTAATCGTCATAGTCGCCCATTGATACACTTTCGCTCTTCCAGCCAATAACATCTTCATAGAATGATTTAACGTTTTCAGCATTACCTACCGATAAATCAAGCCATGCCATTGTGCCAATTTTATTGTCGCTCATATGCTATCTCCATTTATAATTTTGAGTTTTTAGGATTTCTTGGATAAAACTTATCAGGTAACGCATTAATATGTTCAAAAAAACGGGTGTCTTTATAAGGTAGCTTCATAAAGCCTGAAATACCAAAGCCAGTTATGGTCGGTAATAACTGCAACAACTCAGTTAAACATTTCGTAAACTCTGCTTCTTTATCGTGATTTAGTAACATTAAATAGCTGTGAATTTTCAAATGTCGCGGTAATACCTCAAAAATAATACAACCGGTATGATGAATTTGGTTTAAGCGCGCTAATACTGCCATGATTTCATCTGGTAAATATAAGTATTCATCTGGATCTTTACCATCTTCAAAGTAAGAATGTAAACGAGTAACATCATCAATATCGGCAACGTCACTAACATCATATTTAATCGATTGCTCTGCACCAGCCTGAAATGGTAAAGCTTCATTTTCTCGTTCAACATGCAAGGTGTTACGGGCGTCAAACAAACAACTTTTAAATACACCTACTCTAAAAATTCCTTGGGCAAGTCGTACCATGTTATTCACTGCACTTTGAAATGATGCTTTTAATTTGGGATCAAATAACGACAGGTTTGAATCAATATAAACCCCGTCTTTTTCCCAACGCACTGCCAAACCACCAACAACAGGAAAGTTCGCTAAACGGCTTACCGCCGCAACAAATGCTTTCTCCGTATCACCCATGCCCATCAGGTAGTTTTTATAATATTTTTCTAGTTGTACATCATCAATATCGTCCAACTGTTCTCTATCAGAAGATTCACGTAGAAAAGATTTACGCGAACCATAAACAACGGTATCGATATCTTTGTTATAACGTTTACACCATACAGGTACTAAGGGCACAATATTTATTGCTAATGGCGGCTCGGCCAATACTGTGTTTTTCAGTAAATGAAGGTGTTTGAAAAAATAATCGCCAGCTTTATTGCGTAAAGCGCGGTCTTTACTCAACATACCTTCTAATACTTGCGCTAATAACTTAGGCAAACCTAAAGATGAGGGGGTTATAACTGCACTGCCATAACGACATGATTGTCCTGATGCTATAGCATAAAGCGTTGCTGCTAGCCCTTGTTCGTCAAATCGAGGTGACGACATTTCACCACTAATTTGCTCAGGGCCAATAAAGTAAACATCACCCAAGCGGGCATTACTATTTTGTAAGTCGCTGCTCATTAAATCCATGATGTTATTAGCCGTTGTTTGCCCATGCACATCAAGTTGCGCAGTGACTGCTGAGCCCCAATCCACCAAATATACCTTTTCGGTTTCGGGATCAAAAACCACATTCGACGGTTTAATATCGCCATGCACATATGGCTTACCTTTAGTGTGCTGACTGGCATCGCGTAAATAATTCAATATATCGGCAAGCTGTAAAGCTATTTTAATAACAAGTTCTGCTGGCAATGGTCCGCGCTTATGCGACAACTGCTCAAGATCAATACCCGGAGCGCGCTGCATATGAACAATTGACTGCCGTTTAATTTTGTAATATTCAACAATTTCGGGAATTCTACTGTGGGCCAATTGCCCTTGTATTTCAGCTTCTTCAGCCAAGCGGTCTTGCACATGTTGCGGTAAGTTGATTCGAGAGAATTTAAAAACTTGTGATAGGCCATACTCGTCTTCACCACCAAATACAAAGCCGTAAGCGCCTTTGCCTATCAGTGAAATATTTTGATAACCCAGCAAGCTAAGTTGCTGCTGACAAAGTTCAACCCACTGTTTTAACTTGGTAGCATCTTCATGGTTAAGCAGGTAAATCGATTGTTCTTCGGCAATATAAAAGTGCTGGAGTTTTTTCTCTGCCACATGCAACCTCTTGGGTAACGTGAAAAGGACTAATTTTAATAGTGACAAGGTAATTTATAGGGCTGAAAAACATGTATTGCCGACGTATTATTTCGCTAATAAGCAAAGGCTATAAACGTATATTACCTTAACAAAATCATATCATGATTTAGCAACAACACTAGCCAGTTCCATGAAATAATTAGTCTTTACTCACACAAAGCGTTACATGACCTTGTTGCTATTACCTCGCTGTCGAGCCACTAGTGCAGTAAATTTAGGTAAAATATCGGTGTTATTTACTAAAGTTTGTTGATTATTTCCTGAGACTTTCCATACTGCTTGTTCGTTAAAAATATAATTGAGATGAAACCCTTTAAGGCTGCGAAGGTGCTTTATCGCATCAGTAGAATTATCTAATATTAACGGGTTAGTTGTGTGCTCATTTGGGTAATACGCTAAAACAATATGAGGCATAGTTATTTGCTTTTTATGCGCGACTTTTACGAAGCTATCAACATCAGCCTGCATGAGTTTAAGGCTTTCTTTTGGAATACCTATTCGGATCAATAGCTCGCGTTTTAAAAAAGCATAATCTTCACAGTCACCTTTACCACTTTTTAACGCCTCAATTGGCGCCGCCCAATAGTCCAACAAACCATATTGTCGTTGATCTAATTGATATTCAATTCGGTGATTAATGGTGTAATTTATTTGCTTGATAATTTCTCGCGTCGATTGAGAATTATTAGATGAATATTGACTAACAATTTCGTTTGACGATAACTGACTACAGCCTGTAAGTAATAAAACAGCAGCAATAAAAAAGCGATATTTACAAAATTTCACAATAGGGTAATGCCTTTGCCAAAGGTGAATAAGCACTTTGACTAGTTAAAAATAAATAACGCTATTGTAGAAAAGTTGTACTATCGCAACTGTTATAAGATGAAACCGCTAGCAATAAGATGTATCGCAAAGAAAAAGGTAAGTACATAAATTTTCGGAGTTATATTTCACGCACCTTAAAAACGGTTAAGTAAATCGATATTTCATCCACACTTGTAACAAAAGCGTCACACTGCATAGCTATAATGGCGATATTGGTTATTTGACATAATGACTTTCTCTAGCATGAACTTTGGCATTTCCCTTATGTCTTCGCCCTAAATCAAGCATCTTGGTTTAGGGCTTTTTTTGTCTTAAGTACTTCATCTTTAAAACCCATTGTGCAATAGTTAATCACTATCTAAGGAAAGCTAAAAAAAAGGGATAATATGAATAAAATTAAGCTATTAGCAACACTCTTTGTTGGTATATTCATCGGTTACACTGTCGCTACTTTTTCATTTTCTAATAAACAAAACGAGAGTGGTTTAGTACAAGAGCAACAATTGAATTATTCCAACATAAACGAAAAACAGCCAGACATAGCGTATGTAAATGTACCTAATTCCAGTAAAAACATTTCTCACCCATTAGCCGATAAAGTCATAGATCCTTCATCGCGGGTAACACAGGTTTCAACGTCATCTCACCAAAAGCTTGAAGCTGAATACCAACAACTTGACAAAGCATATCTGCAATCTAAAAGAAAAATTTCCTCATTACAGCGAAAACTGGATGAGTTTGATGAAAGCAATATTTCTACAAAGCAAATGGAAGCATTAGTAGTCGAGCCATTCAAAAATAGTATCGGTAACTTTGTCGGCGCAGAAAGAAATGAAATCTATAATTTTCATCAAGAAGAAGAGGATCTTGATTGGGGTTACAATATGCAAAATAATATCAGTGACTTTATTTCAACCCATTACAACGCTAATGAAGTAAACCTAGTGTCCGTTATATGTAAACAACAAAGATGTGAACTTTTAATCATTCAGCATGTTGATGAAGCTTGGCGAAAAATAGCACAGGATTTGGGTTACCAAGATTGGTGGAAGTTTAGATCTTCTAACTCAACATCTCATAACCATCCAGATTCAGATAGTGCCTTAGCCATTTATACTTTCTTAGCTTTATAGCTATTTATAAATCTGCACATATACTCTCTTTCACATCCATGTGATCGCGTTATACCGTACATCCTGTACATACACGCTCTCTCACATCCATGTGACCGCGTTATACCGTACATCCTGTACATAAAAAAGCCTGCATAAAGCAGGCTTCTAAAAGTCAAAAGTTCAGTAAAAACTATGACATATGTACTAGCATATTGCTTGGTTCTTCAAGGAATGACTTCCATAAGTTACAAAAACGAGCAATAGTGCCGCCGTCAATTGTACGGTGATCGCCAGACCAGCTTACTTGCATAATTGAACGCGCTTCAACTTCACCTTTGTCGTTAAAACGAGGCAGTTTTTGTAGCTTACCTAAGGCAACAATTGCAGACTCTGGCTTGTTGATAATAGGCGTTGCCACCGTACCACCAATAGCACCAATATTTGAAATAGTGATAGTACCACCTTTCAAATCAGCCGCAGGAACACGACCTGAGCGAGCATCATTCGTTAAACGCGTAATATCAGCTGCTAAATCTAAAATAGATTTAGTTTGTACCTGTTTAACATTAGGCACTAACAAGCCAACTTTCGAGTCAACCGCCATACCAATGTTATGGTCATCAAAATACGTAAGCTCTGTGCAGTCTTCATTGACTTGCGTATTCACTAACGGGAATTGCTTCAGCGCTAATGACATGGCTTTCATAAAGAAAGGCATCATGGTTAATTTGATATCTTGCTTAGCGTAAACTTCTTTAAGTTCGCCACGCAATTTAATCAAATTAGTCATATCGATTTCTTCACAGTAGGTAAAGTGTGGAATAGTCGATACAGAGTTAACCATAGCTTTTGCCATAACCGCTTTAATACCGCGAATTGGCTCAACACGTGTGCCACCTGTAACCGCGCTAGCAGCTACGGTAGGAGTTACTGAAACTGCTGGTGCTTCATTAAAAGCAACAACATCTTCTTTGTAAACACGCCCTTTTTTACCACTACCTGGAACTTGATGAATATTAACATCTAATTCACGAGCAATACGGCGTACCGCAGGGCTTGCCACAGCTTTTTCATTTACTACTTTACTGGCTACTTTTGCAGGTGCAGTTTTAGCAGCTACAGGAGCTTTAGTTACTGCAGCTTTTGCTGTCGGTGCTGGTGCTTCAACTACAGGGGCAGCCGCAACTGCTTGCCCTGTTGCGGCAATTTCAACCGCAAATAAAGGCGAATGTACTTTAGCAATTTCACCTTTAGCATAATAAAGTTTAACAACTGTACCGTTATGCATAGCTGGAATTTGCACTAAGGCTTTGTCCGTCATTACATCGGCAATCGGTTGATCTTCTTCAATCACATCGCCTTCAGCAACTAGCCATTCAACTAATTCACATTCAACAATACCTTCACCAATGTCCGGCAAAATAAAGTCTTCTACTTGTGTACCTGAAACAGGTGCAGCACTTTCAACAACTGCTTGAGCTACTGGTACTTCAGCCACAGCTTCAGTTACAACTGGCGCACTGTCACCTTCAGGTGTCATAGCAAACAATGGCGAGTGTACTTTAGCAATATCGCCTTTGGCGTAATAAAGCTTATCAACCACACCTGAATGCATCGCTGGAATTTGTACTAAAGCTTTATCTGTCATCACATCAGCAACTGGCTGATCTTCAACAATCACATCGCCTTCTGCTACTAGCCATTCAACCAGTTCACATTCAACGATACCTTCACCAATGTCTGGTAATATAAAATCAATGCTCATGCTCTAAAATCCTAGTAAGTCATACTGTTTTTAATTGCTTCGTAGATCTTCAAATGATCTGCAACATATTCTTTTTCAAGTGCTAATGGGTATGGTGTATCCATACCACACACGCGAGCAATCGGCGCTTCTAAATGCAAGAAACATTCTTGCTGAATAGTTGCCGCAATTTCACTAGCAAAACCTGCTGTTAATGGTGCCTCTTGGCTAACAACAAAACGACCTGTTTTAGTAACAGAATTTGCAACCGTTTCAATGTCCCAAGGTAAAATGGTACGTAAATCGATAATTTCACATGAAATGCCATCAGCAGATGCTAATTCAGCGGCTTTCTCAACGATTTCCATTTGTGCCCCCCAAGCTAACAACGTGATGTCACTACCTTGTTGAACAACTTCAGCTTTACCTAATGGTAATTGGTAATCTTCTTCTGGTACTTCACCAACCGAGGCACGGTATAAGCGTTTCGGTTCGAAAAATACTACTGGATTGTCGTCACGAATAGACGCCAATAACAAACCTTTAGCTTGGTACGGGTTACGTGGCACAACTACTTTTAAACCAGGCGTATGAGCAAAATAAGCTTCTGGTGATTGGCTATGATATAAACCACCGGCAATGCCGCCGCCGTATGGCGTACGAATTGTTAACTTACCTACATCAAATTCATTACCACTACGGTAACGGAATTTAGCTGACTCATTTACAATTTGGTCAAAGGCTGGAAAAATATAATCAGCAAATTGAATTTCAGCAATTGGTGTACTGCCTTGAGCAGCTAAACCATTCGCAAAACCAATAACACCTTGCTCAACTAAAGGCGTGTTGAAACAACGGTTTTTACCGTATTTGTCTTGTAAACCACTAGTTGCACGGAAAACGCCACCAAAGTGACCAACATCTTCACCAAAACAAACTGCACGATCATTCTCGGCCATTACCGTATCAAGCGCGTTATTAATCGCTTGTAATAAATTCATTTGCGCCATTACTTAATTCTCCCAGCAGTGAACGGATAAGCATCGGGATATTTCTTAATATGTTCTTTTAATTGTTCGAACTGACTTTGCAACAATGGTGGTGCTTGGTCATAAACATCAGTAATTAAGTCTTCAACCGGTGGCTTATCAATTTTCTCTGATACTTTAACCGCCGCTAACACTTCATCACGTAGTTTTTCAAACAATGTTGTTTCTTGGGCTTCATCCCACCAACCTTGCGCCAACATCCAGTTCTTCATACGAAGAATTGGGTCATGTTCTTGCCATTTAGCTTCTTCTTCGCGTGTACGGTAACCTGAAGGATCATCAGAAGTTGAGTGAGCACCTAAGCGATAAGACATCGCTTCAATCAGCACAGGCTTACCTTCTTTAACGGCATATTCACGCGCTAATTGCACAGCGGCAATTACTGCTAAAATATCGTTACCGTCAATTCGAAGTGTTTTCATGCCGTAACCAACACCACGAGATGCAATGCCGTTACCCATGTATTGCTCATCTGATGGCGTTGAAATAGCGTAGCCATTGTTACGACAGAAGAAAATAACAGGAGACTGATGAACAGCGGCCATATTTAAGCCGGCATGGAAATCACCTTCAGAAGCAGCACCTTCACCGAAGTAACAGATAGTTACAGCGTCTAAGCCTTGCATTTTCTGCCCGTAAGCATAACCTGCGGCTTGTGGGATTTGTGTACCTAGCGGTGATGAAATCGTCATGTAGTTCAACTCATTACTTCCGTAATGGATTGGCATTTGACGACCTTTACCTAAATCTTGTTCATTACTGAACATTTGGTTCATAAAGTTTTCAAGGCTAAAGCCACGAAACATTAATGCGCCCTGTTCACGATACTGCGCCATGATCATATCTTGATCTTTCAGGCCTGCAGCACCACCAACACTTGCGGCTTCTTCACCGAGTGCTGCCATATAGAAACTGATGCGACCTTGGCGTTGTGCCGCCACCATACGTTCATCTAAAACACGATGAAAAGCGAGAGTTTTGTAGGTTTTGGTGGCAAGTTCTTGATCAATTTCCGGCATGATAGCATTTTCATAAATGCTGCCATCTTGCTTCAATATTTTAAGGATTGGAATTTCAACTGAATGACCATCAATAAAAGCTGGTTGGTGTACTACCGGGCTTTCGTTATATATGTCAGTGTTCATAGCCTTCTCTTTTTTATTAACCTTGAATGACAAGGTGACATCAAACATTCACTAATTATTAACCACCGAAAGTATAGAAGCTTTCACGGTAAGATGAATATTTATGTCATTGTTATGAATTGTTGGTTGTAATAATCGCAAGCACTTTACCTTTACGTAAACTGAAAAACAAGTTTAGTAAGCAAAGTTGGCGCTTTTATTTAGCTAAACACGAGCATAATTGTTTACAGTTATGCTCGCTATTAAAGAGCTGACCAGTTGCTTAGTTATGCACAATTCACCAATTTGATGAATAACCTGAGCATATGAGCCTGTTTAGGCAGAGATTTTTTGTACTTAACAGAATCTACGCACCTATTTGTCCAAACGCATAGTCCATTTAGGCACAGACAGTATTGTTCCAGACAAAATCTACGTACACCTGGGCTCAAACATACGCCTTTTAGGCACAGGTTATTAGTTCCAGACATAACCTAAGTACCTCATCACCTAAACATAAGCCATTTAGGCACAGGTTATTAGTTCCAGACATAACCTAAGTATCTCATCACCTAAACATAAGCCATTTAGGCAAGTGTAGTAGGAGTAACCGTTAACATTGCTCGTTGACCAATAGCAACATTAGCATTTGGGAAAATAATCGCTTCGCCATCTTGCTGGGTTTTCACTTCATTACCGCCGTCAATGGCTAATACATGGCCTTGTGGGAAATCAGTAAAGTTTTCAACATCATCTGCAAAGGTTAATGAAAAATCTTCATGGTGACGATCAATAACTTGTGAAATTTCATACAGGTTAAAGTTTTCTGCTTGGTATGGCGTTAACTCAAGATCTTGGCCTGAAACGAATTTAGTTAAGGTTTCACGCACCTGAATAAACTGACTCATGTCATTTTCACCAAATGGGCGAACTTTGCCTAACTCAACCGTAAAAGCATCCGCGCCAAATTCGTTTGATGAGAAATAGCTAAAGGTAGTTGTTGGTGAATGCGACAATAAAATTGTGCTAACGCCACAAGCATTTAAAAACTGTAGCTGACTTTTCTTGCGAGGCGCGCCGTGTAAAAACGGGTAAACAGCGAATTTGTCACACTTAGAGCCACGAATAGCGGTATGTAAATCGTAATGGCTACGTTGACGTTCGCCGCCATTGGCGCTTGATAATTCACTTCCGGCTTCAAAGAATGCTCGAACGGTGTTTTCTAATAACAAAGCGCGGTGTCGTTCTTTGTTAATTAAGCCTTCACCATTACCTTGGTCTTGTGAATGGCCGCCTGAAAACAAGCGATTCATGTTTTCTTCAACAAAACGCTCAGCAATATTCATCGATGCCGGATTACCAAAAATAAACAACACACGTTCGGCGAGCATTAATTCACCACGAATTAACTGACCAATAATATCACTGCAAATTTCAATTGGCGCAGTTTCATTACCGTGCACAGCACTTGATAATACGATGTCATGGTTACTTACACGATCAATCGGTTCAAAGGTAATTAATCCTGTCTCTAATACCGATACTTTACTCATTGTTTGAGATGCTTGATGACAAACCTCAAAACTAAAAGCGCCACCAGGCAGTGACCATTCATTAGCACGCGTTATTGATAAGAAATCGCCACTTTGCTGTAAAGCAGATGCGAAGGCACTTGTTGAATTATTTGTATTGGATAAATCACTCACGCGGTTTCACCTATTTATTTTGTCGAAAGCAGTAGCCGAATATGTACTCGAATACCAAGGTCGAATTTATTTGAGCCGAACAAAACAAACTGCAGCCGACCTCGTTAATTATTGCGCGCTATTATACCGATTGGACTAATGAATTCACTGTTTAGCGAAAATTAAACATCTAAGTAAGAAATAATCCCCAGCAGAATTGAGCTAATTCTATTAACTACAACAAGCAAATTGGTGTGAGGGCCTTAACTTAAAAACAATAACTTAAGAGATTAACTGACTGTTTAAAACCGTACGGTTCAAGTGAACTTAACTCCCTAAAACTCTGTTCAAAGAAATAAATCAAAAGTCATCAGAAATGTTTTTACATAAACTTCTAAAAAAACTGTAATAAAAAAGATTAACTCAAGACTATGTGTTTGTATCAGGAATGTTAAAAATTGAATTTAGCGATATTACGCGAATGAAACCAGCTGATTATCAGCACAGTTAATTGGAGCTTTACATGACAAATTTAGAAATCATCTTAATAATCTGCGTTATTTTTTCACTCTATGTTTTTGGGCTTTATGTTGATAAGCAGTATAACCTTCGCGTTATTGACTGGTTAAATGGCAACTCTTCTACGCCATTCGCAAAAACGGAAGAGAACCAAGCAGTAAACACTGAGTTAAGCGAAAAATCAGAAGAAATAAAAGTGCTAAAAGCACGAATTGAAGTGCTTGAAAAAATAGTGACTGAACCTGCATTTGAGTTAAATCAGAAGCTTAACGCCCTCAAGTAGTTTCACTTTAAGGGGCAATCATTTGCTAATAGTTCATTTTCATCAGTAGCTGTTCTAAGTCAAAAATAGAGCAGCTTAACTGAGTTTACGAACAAGTAATCTAGCTTTAACCACCAACGATAGTTATTTTTAAAAAACTTATCATTAAAAAATGATGTGATTTATCTATCGTGTTAGCAATAACAAATGGTTAGTTAGAGCAAAAAATTTCTTTAATAGTCTTCCTCGCCTGAGTGCCCTATCGCTTTATTGGCAATAGCATATGAAAAACCTTTGGTGATCAAATGCCTTAATGCTTTTTGTTTTAGTTTCAAATCATCAATCGGCTCAGCGCCAAACTTTCTAATTTTTAGCGTCAGCGCTTTATCAAAGTAATCTTCATCACTAGTTTCTATGCCGCTAACACATTCATTGATCACGTGAGATGGGAAGCCTTTTGCATAGAGCTTTTCTTTAATTTTATTCAGACCAATATTTTTTTCTGAAAAACTCATGGTTAAGCGCTGTGCATAACGCAGATCATTCACAATGTCTCGCTCAATCAAATAATCTAATGCGGGCTCATTAAATTGAGTATCGTCTTTAAATAGTAAATTTGCTTTTTGTAGCAGTTTTTTAGCGGAGTAATCACCGTAGCGCTCAATCAACCACAACATGTATGATTTTACCCGTTCATAAGAAATCACTTGTGGTTTGGCATCTTGCTTTCTTTTGTACATGTTAATGTGTAATCAATTAAGGCTATAATAGCCAATTATAACCACCCTCCCATTACTTTTGAACCCTAAACCTCGGACATATATTTGTGAGCACGATTAACCAAAATAAAAACAAGCAGCCAAATTCTAATCACAAACACCTGCATCCGAGAAACTTGCATAAAAACGGTTATAGCTTTCCTGCACTGGTAAAAAGTTACCCGCCATTAGCTCCCTTCGTAAAAGCGAATGTGCATGGCAATATTTCTATAGACTTTGCTGAGCCTAAAGCAGTAAAGGCTCTAAATGCTGCGCTATTAAAACAGCATTACAACATTAACGAGTGGGACATACCCGAAGGCGCACTTTGCCCGCCTATTCCTGGCAGAGTTGACTATATTCATTATATCGCTGAATTACTTGGTATTGACGACCCAGCTGTAAGTAAAAAGGCTAGCAAAACAAAAATCAAACTGCTCGATATAGGTACAGGTGCCAACGGAATATATCCGCTATTGGCCTGTAATATATACGGTTGGCATTGTGTTGGCAGTGATATAAATAGCCAATCAATTGACAACGTAGGTTCGATTATCGCTAAAAACCCTCAGCTTAAAAATAGCTTTGAACTACGTACACAACACGACAAAAATCATATTTTTAATGGCATCATTCAAGCTGGCGAATGTTTTGATGTCACGGTATGTAATCCACCGTTTCATTCGTCACAAGAAGAAGCACTAAAAGGTAGCAAGCGTAAACTTGACAACCTTGCTCGTAATCGTGGCGAACAAAAAGTAGCGAGTCCAAGCAAGAATAACGCGACCTTAAATTTTGGCGGTCTAGACGCAGAACTTTGGTGCAAAGGTGGTGAACGCATGTTCCTTAAAAAACTCATTAAAGAAAGCCAAACATTTTCAACGCAGTGTCGCTGGTTTACTAGCTTGGTATCTAAAATTGATAATGTTAAACCGGCAAAAAAACTGATTCAAAAGCTTGGTGCAACTGATGTACGAGAAATAGAAATGAAACAGGGTAATAAAATCACTAGGGTATTGGCTTGGACGTTTACTTAGCCTTTAAGCTCAAAACTAACATTGCTAGTTAGTAAAAGCACATAAAAATGCCGATAACATCTTATTATAACAGCATTTTATGAAACAATTGAAATACCCCATAAGCTAAGTGAAATTATTCACATTTAAAGTGAATGAATCGATATGAAGATGAAACTGTTTGTGAAATAAACCCCGTATTGGTTACTGATGTATAAGTTAACGGAGATGTCTCTGATTCATTTTCAGCCAATATCTCATATCGGCCATTACACAGGTTGAACATTTTTTTATAAGCATCTTCTCGTCTAGCATCTCTTACTATTGATGCTCCTTCATTCAAATAACGCATAACGCCAATATTATTGGAAGTTCTTTTTTCATTTTGTGGTGCGTACTGACTAGTTTTAGCAACCTCTCCCGGATACCGGATAATATCAGCTGATGTACAACCAGACAAAACCAAAGCACACGTAATTGATGATAGTATTTCTTTCACATTTATTCCTTTTTTGATAAAACCAGCATTAAAGGCTTAGAAAAACAACCTCTAAAATACTTACTTAATTGGGTGTGAATTTGACTGAATATAAGCACTATAGATACATAGAAAATGTAATTTTACTTAGAGTAAATGTTATCACTAAGTTAGATGCGGGGAAGCTAGAACTGAATTGAAGTATATTATAAATGTAGGTTCATAGTTTATTGTGACTCTCAAAGAGAATGAGAAATGAAATAAGACGATAAAGTCACTCGAGTTCTGACTTGGACGTTTATTTAACGTTGTTAGTAAAAGACTATAAATCTGCTTTGTAAACATCTACATTAAAGCCACGAAATTCAGAAGATTTAACAAAATTAAAGCCAGTTCGATTGATTACTTTAACCGAGCTAACATTTGCTGACTCGATAAGTGCATGGATAGCGCTAAGTTTTAAGTGATTTTTAGCAAAATCTAATACACCAAAAACAGACTCAACAGCATATCCTTTTCCTTGTTGAACAGCGGCTAAGCGATAGTTAATATGTATAATTTCGTCTGCTTCCACTTTATGTTTGTTAAGACCACACACGCCAACAAACTCATGGTTAACAGAGTTATAAACAGCCCAATGTCCAAAACCATTTAAATCATATTGTTTTTTACAATTAGCGATATAATCATAAATCTGCTCTTGGCTATGAACCCCAACCGTCGAATATTGCATAACAAGTGGGTCAGCCAGTACTTTTGAGAGATCTTTCGCATCTTCACTCGTTATTTGACGAACATACAATCTTTTCGTTGCAAAAATAATCAAGATAAACTCCTAGTGATAAAGCGCTCAAATTAGGAGCTAATGATAGTTTTGTAATATGAGATTAAAACCCTTCTTTCATCATATCCAAACATAACAAATTCATCTATAAACTTTAGTAAATTACTAATTAAGGTGATGTTTTTAACGTGAAGTTACTATTGCTTATCGCTAATAAATTTTAATTTAACGAGACTCATCATATATGCATAGGAATATTACCAAAGCCACACGCTTCCCTAGTCTATTTATTGCATCTAGCGACAAACCAACTACCTTTATTAAATGCCGTTGAAGCTATCTGTTTTCGTTATTAGTTGTACTCATTGATAAAATCGACATAAAAGATAATTTTAAAAGGTAACAATGATGAAATCACATTTTGTAAAAACGCTATCGTTAATTATTGCTCTTGGATTTAGTCTTCATACCTACGCAGATACACGTATTGAACAAGTTTGGTCTTGTACGCTTAATGAAGGAAAGTCTATCGCCGATATCAAGGCACTCAATAATAAGTGGGTAATTTACGCTAATAAAGCGGTTAAGGGTGGCGATATACAAAGCTATGTTGTAACCGCCGTTGTTGGGGAGATGGATGGGTTTATTTTTGTCGACTCGTTCCCAAGCATGGAATCATGGACAGCCAAAGAAGCAGCAATGGCTATTGGTGAAGGTAAAGAGTTAGTGGCAGCGTTTAATAAAATAGGAAAATGTCAATCAAACTCACTGTATTCGGTTGAAGAGAGTTAAATAATTCTTGCGGTTTTTGTTCGCAATAAAAAACGACTAGCAACAAAAAAGGTGCCTTTAAGCACCTTTTATTATTTAGCTTACAGAGTAAGTAACTAAATAAAACTCTTTTCAAAGCCCGTTCTTACATCAAATTATAAGCCAGCAGCAACAAATGCCGCACTAACTAGCTTTTGGGCATCGCTAATAATTAACTGTAAGTGCGTGTCATCAATAAAGCTTTCTGCGTATATTTTGTAGATATCTTCAGTGCCTGAAGGGCGAGCAGCAAACCAGCCATTTTCGGTGCACACTTTAATGCCGCCAATCGCAGCATTATTACCTGGCGCATGTGACAATATTTGGCTGATTCTCTCACCAGCTAAAATATCAGTGGTAATGGCTTCAGGTGTTAATGAGGTTAATACTTGCTTTTGTTGCAGGTTAGCTACGGCTTCAACACGGCCATAACATGGTTCACCAAGCTGCTGTGCAAGCTCTTGATATAACTGGTAAGGGTCTTTACCAGTTACTGCTATCATTTCAGCAGCAAGTAAGGTCATGACAAAACCGTCTTTATCGGTTGTCCAACAACTGCCGTCACGAGCGATAAAAGTCGCACCTGCACTTTCTTCACCACCAAAGGCGTAGCTTGAATCATGCAAGCCATCAACAAACCATTTAAAGCCAACAGGTACTTCTGAAAGTGGTCGGTCAATCAGTTTAGCAACACGGTCAATCATTGAACTTGAAACCAAGGTTTTACCAATTTTAGATTCTGCTGGCCAATTTCTGTGGGTCATTAAATAGTGAATAGATACCGCTAAATAATGATTCGGGTTCATCAATCCACCCGATTTCGTGACAATACCATGGCGATCAAAGTCAGGGTCATTACCAACAGCCACATCAAATTGGTCTTTTAGTGCAATCAAGCCAGACATGGCATAAGGTGACGAGCAATCCATACGGATTTTACCGTCTTTATCCAATGGCATAAAGGCAAAGCTAGCATCAACTACAGGGTTAACCACATCAAGTTTTAAGCCATACTTTTTCGCAATTACTGGCCAGTAGTGAATACCTGAGCCACCTAATGGGTCAACACCAATATGTACACCTGCTTTTGCAATAGCTTCCATATCAATAACTTGGCTTAATTCATTCACGTAGAATTCAATAAAATCTTCACGAAAGAGTAATGACGACTGTAAAGCTTGAGCATAATCAACACGTTTAACATCAACTAATTTATTAACAATTATTTCGTTGGCACGTTGCTCGATAACTTTCGTTATTTCGCCTTCAGCAGGACCGCCATGAGGTGGATTATATTTAATGCCGCCATCCGTTGGTGGATTATGTGATGGCGTAATAATCAGACCGTCAGCTTGTACTGGCTGAGTTTTGTTATGAGCAATGATTAAACGCGAAATTACCGGCGTTGGCGTAAAGCCTTCATCAGCTTGGATAACCACAGGGACATTATTAGCAATTAACACAGAAACGGCAGAAGCAAATGCTGGCTCTGACAGCGCATGAGTGTCTTTACCTAAATACAATGGTCCTTTAAAACCTTGCGCTTGGCGATACTCTGCAACCGCCTGACAAATTGCTTCAATGTGATATTCATTAAAGCTTAATTTGCTAGCATTACCACGATGACCCGAAGTACCAAAGGTTACTTTTTGCTCGGCGATGGTGACATCTGGCGCTTGTAAAAAGTAATCACTGACTAAACGACCAATATTAATTCTGTCTTCTGGTCTTGCAGGTTTGCCAGCATGATGATGAATTGTCATTTAAATTCCTTGTCTCTTATAAAACTTAAGCCGTTATTTTACTAATTGAACGACTATAATAAGTCGCGAATATTTTCTATGTCTTGCTCGTTATAACCCAATGCGCGACCTACTTCTGTCAGCATCATTTTCTTACGCGTAGTATTTGAGTTAGTAATAACCCAAAATGGGCTATCAGGAATTTGACGAGGTTTAGTACTGCTGCCACTAGCGGCCAATTCAGCCTCACTACCTGCAAAATATAAACGGTCACGACCTCTAATTTCATAAACAGCAGAAAATTGCTGGTTATGTACACGATATAGTGCCGCCAAAATAAGTAAAAATCGACCAACAGCGCCACGCTGCATGGCTAGCTCTTCTTTATTAATATAGTTAAATACTGAGCCATTTGTGTCAACTGTTGGTGCTGGCGCTTCAACAGCAACCTCTTCAGTTTCTTCCACCTCAACAATTACAGCTGCAGGTTCAGCAATAACTTCCGCTGTAGCTTCGTCTGGTAAATTAATTAGGCGACGTAAGATCGATGATGCACTTTCGCCAATATACTGGGTATTTGACGCAATGTGCTGATAAAGTTCTTCATCTATTTCGATGTTTTTCATTGATGACCCTAGGAAAATTGTTATAGATCGCGGCAAGATTATACTTACGTTAATAGCAAGTCTCTATAGAGGATTAACAATAGATGACGATTTTTTTTAAATAGTTTAAGAAAACGAGTCCTTTCTCAAGTATTCGTCAGCAAATAATGATGATTCATTAAGGCAAATCATTGCATCAAAAACTAAAAACCCGCACAATTTCGCCAATTCATATATATACCCAAGCCACTTGGGTATACACCAGCATAACATTGCACGACAGCAGCACTGAGAGAAAAATGACTAAGCGACTTAACTATCAACAAATTGGCAGCGGTAAAGACATTATATTAATACATGGCTTATTTGGTCGTTTAGAAAACCTTAATATGGTGGCAAAAGTGCTATCAGAAACTTACCGAGTTACCAGCGTTGATGTGCGAAATCACGGCGATTCGTTCCACGATAGTGTGATGGATTATCCAACCATGGCACAAGATGTTGTTGACGTTATGCAACACTTAAATATCGATAGCGCCGTAATACTTGGTCATTCTATGGGCGGGAAAATTGCCATGGAATTAGCACTTACTTCACCCGAACGTGTTGAAAAACTTATTGTTGCCGACATTGCCCCCGTGGAATATCCGCCGCACCATAACCAAATTATAGCTGGTTTAAAATCAATTGACTTAACGGCTATAAAACAACGCAAAGATGCTGACAAACAGTTGGCACAATATGTTGACAACACAGGCGTTCGTCAATTTTTGCTGCGCAACTTAGTTAGTGAGAATGATCAATTTTCTTTTAAATGTAGCATTGAAAATATTGATACTAACTACCCACATATAATGAAAACCTACCAAGGTAGTAATACCTACAACGCTCCTACGCTGTTCATCAAAGGCGCCAACTCTGACTACATATTGCCAGAACATCGAGGCGAAATTGTGCGTTTATTTCCGCAAAGCCGTGCCCGCATTATTCAAGGTGCTGGTCATTGGCTGCATGCAGAAAAAACAGTTGCCTTTAACCGCAGCGTAGAAAGCTTTTTAGGCAGTCATTGATCTAGCTCTAATTTTGCACAAGCAAAGTTTGTATAATTAATGCAATTAAATCACCATACGCACTGTCTTTTATACTTCGCACGAGCAAAATATCGTTGGTAAAAAGTGACTAAGATAACAAAATTAATGTGTTTAAAAGCAACGATATGCTATAGTGCGCCCTGAAAATTTTAGGGTTGATTATGTTAGCAGAACACTTTGAATTAGTTGAAGCCATCGGGCTGAATTTATTTTTTGCTTTTATCTTTATTTTCATTGGGTTATCAATCCATGATGTAATGAAGAAAAACGATGTTCCTAAAATGGGGAAGATTGTAGTTTATTTTGTTTTATTTTTAGGATGTGCTGGATTTATCGCCAAAGGCATAATTCAGTTTGTTTGGGAAAGCCAAGGCGTTGGATAAGTAAGTAAAAAGATGGCAAAAGAAGTAGCAGATTTAACAACCATTGACTTATTTAGCGATGAAAAGCGTGCGGGGCGACCAAAAACGAACCCACACTCACGCAGCGTGCAAGTTAAAATAAACAAACGTAATCAAGTTAAGCGTGATAAGAACAATGGTCTAAAGCGTGTTGAGTTTAAATTACATCAAGATGTATTTGAACGTTTAGACGCTTTAGCAAAAGATAAGGGTGTTAGTCGAAGTGAATTAATAGAAACACTATTAGTTCAGTCACTTAATACCAATGATTTTAAAGTTTAGTTATAAAAGGTTAGATTCATGGCAATTGTAGGTTTATTTTTCGGAAGTGATACTGGTAACACCGAAGCCGTAGGCAAAATGATCCAAAAGAAATTGGGTAAAAAACTTGTCGATGTTAAAGATATCGCCAAAAGTACCAAAGAAGAAATCGCAGAGTTTGATTTATTAATCTTAGGTATTCCAACTTGGTACTACGGTGAAAACCAATGTGATTGGGATGACTTTTTACCCGAGCTTGAAGAAATTGACTTCACTGATAAGTTAGTAGCAATTTTCGGCCTAGGCGATCAAGAAGATTACGCTGAGTACTTCTGTGATGCAATGGAACCACTACGCGATATCGTTGAATCAAAAGGCGCTATTGTTGTTGGTAACTGGCCTACCCAAGGTTATGAGTTTGAAGCTTCAAAAGCCTTAGTTGACGAAAATACCTTTATCGGATTGTGTGTTGATGAAGACCGTCAACCAGAATTAACTGAAGCACGTGTTGATGCTTGGGTTAAACAAATATACGACGAACTTTGTTTAGCAGAATTAGAAGACTAATTTATCGCTAAGCAATTTATTGCGTAATAAGAAGCCAGCTATTTGCTGGCTTTTTTGTATTTGAATTGCTTCAGGGTATTTTTCAAAACCACCTGGTAAACACCTTGAGTTTGAGTTCTGTCAGGTATCACTATTCTGCTCAATTTTTAAATATCATTAAGGTCGAGTTAACTCAATATTGTTAGTGGTTAAACTAAAATAATCTCCGCCCATTTTACCGACAGAATCAATTAACTCTTGGTTTATATTGCCGTTATCATATAGTTCATCATGTACATAAATATACTTTACATCTAATAGAACAATACTACCGCCGGCAGGTAAGTCCCCCACTCTATTTATTTCTCTTAACGTGCACTCGTAGCGAATCAGCGAGTCTTTTACTGAGCGAGGTTTTACCTGATAACTAGCGCAGCTTTCAACTTCTGCAAAGTCAAACTCACTCTCGATACTGTTAAGGCCAGCGCTGGTTTGATTCGTTTTTTCAACTAATGTTGAATTAACGATGTTCACTACGCATTCACCCGTTGCAATTAAGTTATTCAAAGTATCTTTATCAAGGCCACTTCGTTGATTTACTTGGGTGTAAAGCAGTATAGGTGGATTACAACTTGCGACAGTAAAGAATGAGTAAGGGGCTAAATTATCAATATTATCGCCAGAGCGTGTGCTGATCCACGCGATGGGCCTAGGCGTTACACCACCGTTTAACAATCGATACTTCTCTTGGGTTTCTAATACTGAAACATCAAAAATCATTTACTTCATCCAATTATATTATTCGCTGTTAATCTATGCGCTATAGCTTTGATTACGAATACGCTACTGATTTTTCAAACAGCTGGCTACTACCGACGTTATTATTGTATTAAGTGGCTGCTGCGACTTAAATTTGTTTCATGTTCGCTAGGGGTATAAAAGGTCCAGCCCTGTCTATATTCTCTTTTGTTTACGAATTAATAAAAGTTAAGTTTAATTAAACTCTAAATTGAAGACAGCATAAAATAGACTAAGTTAATTCAGATAAACATAACTTAGTCTATTTAATACGTATAGAGTTACTAATTAATTTCCACTCTAATACAACTAGGTGGTAATTGTTCAGGAGTGATTCCTTCACCATTTATGCAATCCCAAATAATTTTACCTTGGTCATTTTCTGCTGGTGTGAATAATAACACGCCTTTTTTAGTACTTATAGAAAGCGACATATTATCAGAATTAAGTGTCATCAAAGAACCGTCTATTAATTCTGCATCAATACTCAAGACACTTAAAGATTCAGGTATTTCTTTATTAGTCTCATAATAATTTCCAAGTAAATCGCGGGTGTTTTGTGATTGCATAATATTCTTAGCCAATATAGCTTTAGTAGTATATTGTTGATACGCTGGCAGTCCAATAGCAGCTAAAACAGCAACGACGTATACCAATATTAAGACAGCAAAACCTGATCCTAAACGACCAGCAAATGGTACAAATGCAGCTAAAATATAAGAGAAAAAATTACGTTTAGGCATCTTAGCATTGACATTCATTACGCGCGCAGCACGTTTAGTCAACCAAGGATAACCTGCTGTTAATTCATGAAATGACATCCAGAAACCAGATGAATGACTTGATTGTTTTATATATGCCGCAACATCAAGCGTTTTCCAACGCTCAACACCTGCGGCAAGAGCCGCAAGAGCGCGCGCCGCGCCTTCTGCTGATTTACAACACGCAAGTCCATGACGATCACACGTTGTCTCACGTGCTCGTGAATAGGCGGCACCTATGAGTGGAAGCCAAAGAGCAGGCCAACGAAGTAAACCTCCACTTAAATGCTTCATACGTAAGTGACCTAATTCATGACCAATATAGAAACTTACACCATCATCATGCTTAGCCATAGCATCAACGACATCAGTCATTAGAACGACATACTTTGTGCCAAGAAACTTTGTTGCAAAAGCATTTAGACCACCATTTCCATTTAGGATGTATGCTTGAGGGCGTGATTTTATTTCTAGTCGATCACAACAACTACTGAACTGCGAATATAAATCAGGAAATTGTTCCGCAGATAACTCAACACCATTGCCCTTGATATGCGCTATTAATGAAGACTGGATAAACAAATGCAATATAAACCCAAGTGCTAAAATAACCAGAGCGACACCAAAAGAGCCGAAGATTAATACTAACCAAGCAATAAGCCCGAGCACTAAAGTAATGGATCCAAGAGTACGTTCTCGAGGATAGGTAAGATGTTTCATTTTCAAGTTCCTTTTGAGTAAAGAATAAAGAGAGCAAGCGCTCTCTTTATTCTTTACTTTAAAATTTTATTCATGTGGAGTCAGAGTTAAGTCTCTGCTAATAGGTAACAGATATATTTTTTCAGTTTACATTCAGTAACTTAACAGTAAACCTCATTATATTCAACTATGTTACAACTTTACATAACAAGCTACGAAATATTTTAGCTAGCAAACAATACAATATTAAAAGTTGATCATTTAACCACTTTAAAAGCTAAAAGAGCTGGTCACTTTCAAGTGCTCAGCTCTTTGCTTATAGTGCAATTTCACCAATGTTCGCAAAATTTCAGCTCGCCAATGTAGATAAACATCTGCAAATTAAAGCTGAGTTAACACGCCTTCATTAACTTTAAATTTATACAAACGTACCTCCGATAAGAAAGCATCGGCATCATCGTAATAATTGCGAGTTACGGTATCCATATTATGGAATTCACTGCCCGTATTGTGAAAGTCTACTAATACGTTTTCTGCATCAACTTCAACAATAGCAACACCATGTTCCCACATACGAGAAAATACCATATCGTCAGTAATATCATCGCGCTTAGTGGCGCTGCGTACTAATGAATCAAAGTAAAATGGTAAATCACTTAACGCTTCTGGCACATCGCCCAATTGCGCAAATATTTGGTTCATGCCGTTTTCTAAGAATGAGCCAAAGGTACCTGATGATACTGACGACGTTGTAAAGTTAAATGAGCGCTTGCCCGTCACCGCATTTGGCTTATGTTCCGTAACATAACTACTGTGTACATCTCCACCAAGGCTAATAACACCAAATTGACTCATTACATTATCAACAAAGCTCGACTTAAACTGTGGGAAACCATCCCACTGATCTGCTTCGAGGTAAAAACGTTGCTTTAATGCGGCAGGAATCGCAGCAGAATCTAGTACACCTTCTAATAAGCTTAAGCCACTGTCGGCACGACTTGCTGATAAATCAAAAATCAGTGGTGAGAACGACACCGAACTACCCAACATTTTCCAAGTACTAGTTGAAGTAGCAAAGGTTTGTGCTAACCAGTTTGTTTGCATGTCATCAAAGGCTTTTTGTGCAGTGCCACCTTGTAAATTCGCCACATACTCACGGTAACCAGCATAAATATCGTAAGTGTCTTTAACGACTAAGTAACGGCTACCGATAAAGCCAAACAATGAAGTTTTACCTATGGTATAAAATGCTAAACCTTGCGCTACGCCCGTTTCAGGTAAAGCGGGAAGCATTTGAATTGGGTGCTCGGCCGGTAAGCTTGCTTTGGCGCCCGCTAACACTTGGTTTAAATAACTGGTCGTTAAATTACCTTGCACGGCTGCAACAGCGCGTTGTTGTGCTTGTGCTAAGGCATCTGCTTGGCTTAACTCGACACGCGCCATTAGCTCTTGCATATAAAGGCCAGTAAACACTTCTAAAAATGTCGCTTTGTACGGCGCAAACATGGCGTCATCAATATTCACATATGGCGACATTTGGCTAACAATACCGTCAACCTGCGCTTGCACGAAACCTGCACCTAATAAGAAGGTGCTTAACGTCGCTTGGTCCATTTCAACTTTTGCAGGAAAAGCATCTTCTGGCAAAATATGATCAGGGCGATTAGTACGAAAGTCTGTCATCGCTAGATGTAAATGCTGACCGAATTGGAAATCACGGTAGATACGCGTATTCGGGAACAAGTGCTCTTCGTTAATACCAATCGCGCCAGCAGCTAAACCTGCCTGAGTATGTGGTTGCTCATGATCAATTGGCATATATTCAAAATAGGCCATTTCAGAGTTTTTCTTACGTTGGGTTTGCTTTTCATCGCCAGCACCATCTAGGTAAGTGGCGGTGTCACCCCAACTATCATCTGAGAACTCATGATCATCCCAAATAGCAATCATTGGGAAACGTTCATGCACACGTTGTAATAATTCATCTGTACGGTAAGTTTTATAAAGCTGACGGTAATTGTCTAAGCTATTAGCTGCTTGAGTTTTATTGTCGCCAACACCTATCGTTAATGCGCCTTCACTGTCTGTAAACTCAATACTACGAGCACCACCTACTGACTGAAATTGTGAATCCCCTGTTGTTTCGTAAATGTAGTCACCTAAATGCACAACAAAGTCTAAATCATCATTATCAAGTAACGATAGATAATTGTTGAAGTAGCGACCGATATAATCTTGACAAGAAACATAAGCAAACTTTACTTTGCTATCGCTGTCTGGCGCTGCGGCAGTTTTAGTGCGACCAATGCGGCTTGAGTAATTCTTACCACCACTTTGATAAATAAAGCGGTAGTAATAGTGTTGACCAGCATTTAGTTCTGTAACACGAATTTTTAAACAATGATCAGAAGTTGCAAGTGCATCAAAGGTTTCTTCAACCACTAGGCTAGCAAAAGCTTCATCTGTTGCCACTTGTAGCATTAATGACGTATCAGCACCTGATGCATCGTCAACACGAGTCCAAAGAATAACGGAATCAGCTCGAGGATCGCCTGACACAACTGATTGTGGAAAGTACTGACTGCCATCTAAGATGCTTGGCTCTACTGGCCCGGGTTCAACAACCACTGCTTTTTTATCAGAGCTGCCACAGCCAACTAAGCTTGACGTAACCACTACACCAGCACTGACGGCAAGGGTTTTTATAAATTTACGACGGGTATAAATCATATTAAGATCCTTCCTACTCATTATTTAATTGCTGTCTCTTATACACATCTCCGAGCCCACGAGACTAAGGCGAATCTCG
>OLHF01000065.1_pt1 | contig 33437 bp, 18 predicted proteins | sample 1609471 | NCBI WGS metagenome assembly OLHF01 (sample SAMN05416858, study PRJEB24817) | seawater metagenome | isolation source: Sea water | place: Canada:Atlantic | collected 2013-11 | reverse complement strand
CAGCGTCAGATGTGTATAAGAGACAGTACTTAAGTAGTGGATGATCAGCAGGTAATTGTTTTGCAATCCATAAAGCCAATTTATGCTTCATGCTTGCTAAATCTTCACCATCTTTTGGTAAAGGTTGAATAAGTTTATCATTTACCAGCAAACGATATAAGGCTTCTATTTTTTCTTTCGCTGCGTTGGTGGCTGAAAAGCCTTTATAACCGCGATTTTTTGCATAATTTTCACCAATAACAATGGCTTTTTTCAATAATTCACTTTCGTTTTTTAACTTCTTCATTCGCGGTATCTTTTCCTTTATTATTTTAGGTATTGGCTTTGAGAGTCAGCTTGGAATTGCGCTTTAAACAACAAGCTAGCTTGAATGCAGTACGTTGCATTCAAGCTATATCACCGATACTAACGCTAAGCGCCCGGCATGTCTAAATAAAAAGCATTAAGTTTATTGCCGTCTAAGTCACGGAAATATCCGGCATAAAAACCTTCCATTTCACCGCGAGGCCCAGCTGGCCCTTCGCATGTTGCGCCCAGTTCAAGTGCTTTTTGATAAAAGGCATCCACTTCATCAGTAGAGTTAAGTTGGATGGCGACCATAACGCCATTACCTACGGTAGCTGGTTGACCATCGGCAGGTTTGGTAACAGAAATACCAGCTTGATCTGGCCCTTTTGACCACGCAACAAATTGCTCAGTTTCAAAAAAACGACCTGCGCCTATTGTAGTAAATAATTCATCGTAAAATGCTACAGCTCTGTCTAAATTATTTGTACCTAAAGTAACGTAACCTATCATTGCATATTCCTTATTTTTTGCATTTAGTAATGTAAAGCATACTAACACCGAAAAATTAATGAAGCATTTTTGCTAATAAATCATCTCACTAATAAAGCTAGTAGGCAGCCAACATTGTTTGTTGATATTGTTCAGTTGATATTGTTAATTGTTTACTTTGAATTTGCGCATCTAATTCAGCTATATCTTTATTGAGCTTAGACATTGTTAAGGTATTGTCATCTAGAAGATATATTTGTTTCAAACTCGCATAATAAAAATTCAATATAATCAGCGCATCTACATCATCATTTTTAGCGGCAGCTTTTATTTTTTTCAATTTACGAAAGATATAATTTTGTTGCTGCTTTACTTGCCAAACATAATAAACCTCAGTAAAAAACGTGCTGGTTTTTAAGCGATGTAAAGCAAACACACACGTTAACAACGCCATTAATACGCCGAAAAAGTTAAGTTTAAAGTTATTTTCTGGTGCTGCTTCAGGTGCTAACTCACCAGCAACCTCGGTTACAGGCGCTACCTGTGCTACTGGTACGGGCATATTAACGCTGTCAGCAAACAAGGCGATTAATCCTTGCCCATAAGCTAATGATAAAACTAATAAACTGGCGATAAAACTTACAATAACGATATTAAGGCGTTTACGGTAAATGGTTTTTTCAATGTCTTTTAAAATCATGGTTTTACTAAATTCTCTTAGTTACTGCTAAAAAATTACTTATTATTTACGACGATAATGTTTCTGTGCTTAGTCTAAGGCGAGCCCTGAATAGCGTATCACCTGCTGGCTAACACCACTTTGCCAAATGCCTTCAGCGCTTGCGATACTTAGCTTTGACTTGGCTCGGGTGATGCCAGTATATAATAATTCACAAGACAATAGTTTATTGTCTTTTTGCTCAGGGAGTACCATGGCAACGTGATCAAACTCGCTGCCTTGGGTTTTATGTATCGTCATCGCATATACGGTTTCAAATTTAGGTAAGCGCGATGGCATGATCCAGTCATACTCTCCTGAAGCATTTTCAAATACCGCCATTAAGTGGCCTTGGCTATTGCGCCATAACAAGCCGATATCACCATTGTAAACGCCCAAGCGATAATCATTTTCACTGATCATTATCGGTTGTGTCGGATACAAATCACTACTTGCTGCAAAGTTTTTATAAGGAATAACTTTTTTATTCCGTAGTATTTCTATCACTAAGGTATTCAAGCTTTCAACACCTTGCGGGCCTTTGCGCGTTGACGATAAAATTCTAAATTTCGCTAACAGTGCAAAAGCATCAGCAATATTTTTACATTCACTCAGTGGTTGATAATATTGACTGACTAACGGCGCCAACCAAGTTTCTACAGAGCCATTTAGCAAGGTTAATTGTTTCTGTTCGCTGTCTATCGCGTTACTTGTGACTTCACTACTCTCTTTTAGTAATTGCCAGCTTTCTTGGTATTGCCCACTGATAACATAATTAGCGATTCGACCTATACCGCCTTTACCGTCGAATCGTCGGCTTTTCATTAAAAAGGTTACGCAATCAGCCACGCTGTAATGCTTTAGGCATTGCTCTGAGTTTTTCTCAGCGCTTTGCTCTGCTAACTCAGCGTTATCAGTTTGTTTAGTTAGGCTTTCAAAGCCGGTAACTAGCGTTAAGTATTGATGATTAATGTCACTAAAACCGTGATGAGGTCGAGGGGCAAAGTCAGCTAAAACACTGCCAACAGCAACCGACGGCAATTGGTCGGCATCACCTAATAAAATAACTTTTGTATGGGCAGGTAAAGCACGAAATATCCGCGTCATCATGGGTAAATCAACCATAGAGACTTCATCAATCAACAAAATATCAACCGCCAGTAAATTGTCTTGATTGTGTCGAAAGTTTACTTGCTCAGGAATAACGCCGAGTAAGCGATGTAAGGTTTGTGCGCTTTCAGGGATAAGGTCTAAAACATCATCATCAATATCACCACGAAAACCTTGTACGGCATTAATAATCGATTCTGATAAACGCTGTGCCGCCTTACCTGTTGGCGCGACTAATGAAATTCTTGGTGTGCTAGGTGTATCACCTGCACTTTTAGCGCTATTTTTAACACTGCCTTTAGCATCTGCTAACGCTAACATAATTAACGCCGCTAACAATTTAGTTACCGTGTAGGTTTTACCCGTACCTGGCCCGCCGGCAATAATGGCAAAGTCTTTGTTAATGGCATTAGCAACGGCAAGTGCTTGCCAGTCAATGTCTTCAGTTATGCTTGCATCTGAGTCGCTGTTAACTGAATCAGGAAACAATTTAGCGATAATATTTTTAATCAGTTCTACTTGTTCTTGCGCCTGAGGCTCAGACATGGGTTTGATAGTTCTACGCGCAGCAACCGCTTGTTTTAGCTCTTGTTCAAACTGATAATAACGTCGTAAATACAAACGGCCATTGTTAAATACGATTGGTTGTTGTGCATCTTCGCCCAAGGGTAATTGTTCAAGTAACGCAGTTAATACCGTGGTACTTTCAAACAAAAAGCCATTGTTAATTGCTGGCTGTTCTTGCTCTGCTAAGCCCAAAGGTACTTGGCTTATTTGTTGGCGAACTAAGTCAACAAATAAGCGTTTACTCGCGACTGCATCTAGCGGTAAACAGCTATGACCATCACGCAAGCTAGCACTAAGCGCAACAAGTAAATGAAAGCACTGTTGTTGGCTTGACGACGTTGATGATAACGCCGTTAACGGAAAGCATTGAATGATTTCTTTCGCAAAAAAGTAATCGACAGCAACTAAACCTGCTAAGTTTTTTGCTGCATGACTAAATGATGAATATACCTGTGTTTTATTCATATCAGTGTGATTAATGCCTGTATGATTAATGCCAGTATCAACAGTTGTGGTATTAGTGGCGAGTTCAGGCATTGGTAGTTTCTCCGGCAAAAATATCATCAAGTTGCTGTAATTCTGATAGTGAAATTTGACGATAGTAAACGCCACAGTCTCGATGCTCTGCTTTATCGCTCATACCACGTAAATAAAAATAATAAACACCGCCAAAATGCAGCTTAGGGTCGTAATCAGCCATGGCGTATTTAAGATGTCGATGCAGTGCTAATGAATAAATAAGATATTGTAAGTCATAATGACTCTTCTCAATATTTTCTCGCATTGCATCATGGCTGTAGTCGCTATACTGATCACCCAAATGGCTCGACTTGTAGTCACAAACATAAAACTTACCGTCTGCTTGAAAGACTAAATCGATAAAGCCATGCATCATACCTTTTAACTGTTGATAAGACGGTAAATGTACTCGTTGATTTTTCCGTACATTCGCACCGGTATTTGGCTCTGCGTAATTATTACGATGCTCGGTCAACAGTTTTGTTAACTGCCCGCTACTTGCCGATTGCATTGGGTAGTAAAATTCAGTTTCACGCAAGGTGTCTTGCTGCTCAAGCTGCGCTAACGATAAATGATGATTACCGGTAAATGGCGTTTGTAATACTTCTTCTAGCCACTGAACTAGCAGTTCTTCACCGTTCGTTTGTGCTGATAAAATTCCCTCGCCAACATCAATGACGCCATATTTAAGCAATGGCCAATGGCAACTTTTTTGCCAGTCTGGTGCTGAAAAGTCGGTGTGCTCTAAAATGTCATGTAATAAATTACCCGTTTGCGCGCCTTTGGTTAAGGTGAAACGTAATTCATTGCGGCTCTCCACAATTGTACTACTGCCATAATCCAATTCATTCGAGACTGGTGAAGCTTCTTGATTATCACGATCTGGCGCTGATACCCCGTCGTGGCGTAAGTTTTTGCTTAATGCGGAGAATGAGCTTAGCCACCAATCACGTTCAATTTTGCCATTAAATTGCGCAACACTGGCTAGCGGTTCACTTTTAGTTTTTACCTCATCCGCTACTTGTAGTTGAGCTTCAGCATCGCCCATGTAGTTATCTAAAACTTCTACGGCGATTTCGTTAGGGTTGTCTTGTACTAATTGCGTTAAACAAGCTGCAATATCAGTCTCAGCCGACCATTTTAAGGTTTTCCCTAGTGGCGATTTATCAAAGTGCTCAAACGCGGTACTTAAAATATAACAACGTTTTTCAGCGCGAGTAACCGCAACATACAATAAGCGTATGGCCTCAGCATAAGCTTCTGCCGCCATGCCCGCTTTCGCTTCTTCATTACCATCAAGGCTATGTTGCAACACGCCATTTTTATCATGAAATTCAATTAAGCTAACGTTCTTATTACCAAATTTAAGCGGGTCTTTATGACGAGTAGCAAATGGTACAAAAACTACCGGATACTCCATACCCTTTGAGCCATGCTGGGTAATAATTCGAATTAAGTTTTCATCGCTTTCTAAACGCAGCTCGGCTTCAACTTCAGGATTATCAACCTGACTTTGTTGTTCAAACCAAAACAATAATTCTTGCGGTTGACGATGACGCTGGCTAGCACTTTGCAAAAGCTCAAATAAATGCAGCAAGTTGGTTAAGGCCCGGTCGGCTTTACTGTTGTCATGCGCTTCAACATCGATATGAAAGTGCTGATGCATTAGCTGCAAGGCCATGCTGATAAAGCCTTTAAATTGCCATTCGTTACGTAACTTTTCAAAGCTAATTTTTAGCTGCTGCCATTGTTGTTCGTCGTGCTGTAATTGCATTAGCTTTTCACGATTAAAGCCCATTAACGGGCTAGCTAATGCAGCGGTATATAAGCGGTCGTTTTCTAAAAACAAAATGCCTTGTAGCACTTGAAGCAACTGCTTAGTTTGTTCACTTTGCAATAAATTGGCTCTATTACTCATAAACACGCTGGCTAAGCCGCAATCATTCAAAGCTTGCTTAATGTTCGCCGCTTCGGTGCCGTCACGTACTAGTAACGCAATATCGCCGCTAGCAATTGACAATTCAGGGTAAGCTAACAAGCGCACTATTTCGTTGGCACACCAGCTGGCCATATTAGCACGATAGCTTTGTTTAACGGCTTTATCTTTACCGCTTTTACTTTCTTGTTCGACATTAAAATGCACAAACTGTAGCGCATTAAACTCTTTATCTGCAAATACTTTACCTGCCGCTTTAGGTGACGCGTTAACAGGTAGGTAAGGAATGTTAAAGCCAAAAACGTCATTAGCTTTTTCTGATAAATTGTTGCCATAAAACAAACGGTTGTAGCCGGTGATCATATCCGCACTTGAACGCCAGTTGGTATCCATTAACCATTGATAATCGCAATCGTCACGCGCCGATAAATAAGCAAATATATCACCCCCGCGAAAACCATAAATCGCTTGCTTCGGGTCACCAATCATATACAAAGCGCTTTGTGCTTGGTGGTAATAAATCGCTTTTAATATCGAAAATTGCTGTGGATCGGTGTCTTGAAATTCATCAATCAGTGCCACTGGAAATTGGCTGAAAATACTATTCGCGAGCGCTTGATCTTTTTCACCTGACTGTTCATTTAGCTTTTCGTTAGTAAGGCAATTATTCAACGTGGAAATCAGGTCATCAAAACCCAAAACATTCGCTTGCAGCTTTTTACGAATAATTTGCTCGCGAATTTGATAAATACCGCTTCTGACGATTAACAAGGCTTTTGCACGATTAATGTGTTTGGCCAATGCCGGATGCTGTTTCTTTACCACATTCACGAAGCTAAATATTTCTACTAATTCACTTTTAACTTTTGAACGCGCAAAACGTCTGCCATCAATAAAGGCGTCAGGCATTTTGCCGTGCTGACCTTCAACATCAACTGAAAGTTCGGCTAACCACGATAACAACAAATCTAACTCTTGCTGGCGCTTTTCTCGCTCTGCGCCCTTTTTAACATCAATTAGCGATGCGGTTAGCATGTCTTTATGCTGATTTAAGCTAGCAATCGCTTGTTCAACCAAACTTTTAAATTCGACACTAATATTTTCTGGCGCTTGCACATTTAAGGCGTTGTGACCATTGAGTGCTTTCGAGAATTGGCTAATAAAACTATTGGGCTCAGGCCAAAATTCGGTCACTAAATTAAAGTCTGAATGACTTGTTTTAGTTTCATCCGTTACTGATGTGTCTGTTCCTAGTGCAAGAACACGGTACCAATCTTGGCAAGCTTCTAAGGTAATATCTTGAGTGTCGGTTTCCATTTGCGCATTAAAGCTCACGCCACTGGCAAAGGCATACTGGTTTAAAACTCGTTTACAAAAACCATGAATGGTGAAAATTGCCGCTTCATCTATGTACAGTAATGCTTGTGTTAAACGTGCTTTTACTTCTGCACTACCTATGCCTTTTGCTGCAAGGTTTTGACTAAGCGCGATAAAATACTCATCAGCAATAATGAGATCATCCCAGTTATGTAGGCTTTCTCGGATAAAATCATCAATGCGGCCACGAATTTCTTCCGTGGCATCTTTGGTAAACGTCATCACCAATATTTGCTCTATGGGTAATGCTCGCTCCAGTAACAAGCGCAGAAATATTCGAGTAATGTTATGAGTTTTCCCCGTACCGGCACTGGCTTCAATTAGGTGTTTGCCTTGCAGTGCGATAGAACTAGCATTTAAGTTTTTCAACACATTATTCATTACTTAGCTCCTTTCTTCACTGAAGACTTAACCACTTGTAAGGCGTCTAACATAGGTTGGTATAAGCTGAGCAACTTACGCGAAATTTCATCATAGTGTGGACATGTTGGCCAAAAGTATTGCATGTAAGCATCTTCACCAAAGGCTTGGAAGGTGTTGCTGTCTGACCAAAACTGTTCAAATTGTGGCTGTTCAAAAACCTTACTTTTTCTAATTTTTTCGACAATATCACCATTAAGTAACAACGGCTGATGCTGACCTAAATAAAAGGTTGCAATTAAACGCTGCAATTGTAGTTTGGCATCAACAATATCGCTGAAATAAAACTCGCTTGGCTTTTGCGTTTTAGTATCAAAATAATAACCATGGCTTGAAACTACCGTGCCTAAAACATCGGCATGTGTTTGTGACTCATCCGCTTGAGCAACTTGCAAAATAAGTTGATGTAAGTACAAGGTGAATAAGTCTTTCGCTTTCGCACTGCTGCTGCGATAAAACACACACTTACCGGCAATAATAAGCAATTTAGTATTAACGGAGACACTTTTGGGAAGCACAGTTTTTAAGGTCTCTAACTCAGCGTCAGAATATAAATTCGTATCAAAAACCTGCGTGTTGCTTGCGCTTAAATCGACAGTAATACTGCAATCTATCGGTTCAATGGCTATTTCTGCACTTGATTCTACGCTAGCGACTTCATTCGCGGCTACCTCGTTAAGAATGAAGTGACTAAAGTCTTCGCTGTCTTTTTTCCAGCCTTGAATTAAATCATCAGTGGTCGGTAAATCAGGTAAGTTTCCTGAAAGTTTTGCCGTTAGTAAAATACCTTCACAGCTTTGCTTACTTTGCCTTGGCGACAAATAATAATTGAGTAAGTCTTGTCTTAAAAGGTAACTATCAAGCCTGTCGGGCACAAAAGGCTCAATATCATTAATCAGGGTATTGTGTTGCTCTAAATATAAGTAAAGTGAGCGCTGGCCATAGTAACGGGCTGGATGCTGATAAAAACGAATAATGTCGCTTGCTGATGCGTTATCAACTGCAGCACTACCAACTACTGCACTGTCGGTTAGCTCATTATCTTCAGGCAAGTTCAACGTGGCATCAGTTTCTTGCGCTGTGTTTGCTCGTTTTAAATTTAACCAGTTGGCGTCAAAACTTGCATAACGGCCAAGGTAGTTTTGTTCACTAAACGCCTGCATCGGTAACTGCCTAATGTGTTCAGCTAACGCTTCACCTGACTCTTCATCTGTACTTTCATTCAGGCCTTCATTTAAGCCAAGCAAGCGCCAGCCGTAACCTCGCGCTAGGTATTCCATTAATTCTTTTAGTACTAATGACGGTTGACGTTCTTTGTTATTTTTAATATTTCGGCCTTGGAAGCTTAAATATAATGCCCGTCTGGCAGAAATAATCGCTTCTAAGAATAGGTATCTGTCATCTCCACGGCGTGATCTATCACCCAATTGCGCAGGTGTTGTCGACATTAAATCAAAACTTAGCGGTTGACGTTGACGCGGAAACTCACCATCGTTCAAACCTAATACCGCTATGATTTTAAACGGAATACTACGCATAGGTAGCATAGAACAAAACGTTACTTGCCCGACCATAAACTGACGGCCGGGATCGGGCTGACTAAAGTGAGCATTTAAATAATCGCGAATAACAGGCAAGCTAATATCGCTGTCGTAACCGGCATGCTGACAATATTCCACCAACGACTCTGTGGCTGTGCGCACAATGCTCAAGCCATTGTCATTTTCGTCTTCAAACAATTGTTGTAATAAATCGAATAAAAACTGCTGCCATTGAGTGGCACTACGCGCTTTTGACATGCTTATGGCCGATAATTGCAATTGCTCAATAATCAACATTAGCTTACCGAGCAATTCGCTATCACTACCTTCAATATTGGGTAACAGCATTTGGTTTTGATAAATCACACTGTGATCACCAAAAGCAAAGCCACGCATTAAACGGGTTAATCCTTGCTGCCAGGTAAAGCTATCGCTTGTACCATTAACACCACCTGAAGAAGAATTATCAGTACTAGAGTCATGCCCACTCTTTGCTTGGCTTTGCGCTAGTATTTGTTGTTTATGGGCTTTATCTAATCCCCAATGCACTGAAGCGGCTTCAAGCCAATGGGTAATTTTTTCAATATCTTCTAAATTAATGCTAAAACGATTTTGCATGGCCGGTAAGCGCAATAAGGCAATTAAACTTGAAACCTGAAAACGGCTGTCTGGTAGCTTTAATAACTCGGCAAAAGCAGCAACTAATGGCTCAGCATCTTTACTGACTCTGTCGGCAATAGAACAAGGCAGTGGTGGCACTTCGTCTGCAATATCTTGCCAACCACGGGTAAATACGGCATTAACATAGGGCGCGTATTGCTCGACTTGCGGACACATTACCAGCACGTCTTTCGGTGTTAAGCTTTTATCCTCATTAAACTGATGCAATAACCAGTCATGCAAACCTTGAACTTCACGTAAGGCACTGTGGGCGCTGGTGATGATAATTGAGTCATCAATTAATGGTGATTTTTCTTCACCCTTTTCTTCGTTATGTCGAGCATCAGACAAGGACAGAATATCTTGCTGTACTCGCGCTAAAACATTGTCTTTTGTTTTTTCTTCAAAAGAAGTTTCAAGGTTTTGAGCACTATCACTTTCTTTGGCGTTTATGTCTTCAACTGCGGATTCAAAAACATCAATATTGACGGTACTGTATTGGTACAGTAAAGCCATAAACTCTCGCCCTTGTTGGCCTAAATTGGCAAGTAGCGGATTACCCACTTGGCAATTAATGTCGGCCAAATTTTCCATTGCTGTTAAGCTTTCGTCTTCATCAGCGTCGACGGTAAAATCTTGGCCCTTTATCCACGCCTCAATAGCACGTTTCTCAGTCACCACATCGCCCCAATAGGCATAACATGGGTTTAAATGAAAGAAATGCACGTCTATTTTTTCACTCAATGCATTGATAAATTCAAGCCATAATGGCGCCATAGCGTTAATACCGAAGAATGATAAACGCTGCGGTAATAATTTCGATCTGGGATTTGTTTTATCAGTTAAGTCGATATTGCTCAGATTGCTAATCGCTAGCGCGACAAGTTCGTGGGGATCATAAGGTTGTTCGTTGACCAACAAATGCCAAAGCTTGCCTTGCCAAATAGCGCTGCTTTGTATGCCAGTGTCACACTCATCAGTTTGGTCATAAGCGACAAATTCGCCTTGATGCCAAGCGTGTATCCATTCAGGGCGGAATATTAAATATTGTTCGTATAAATCAGCTAACTGACAGGCCAATTGATAGCGTTTTAATTGCTCGGCTTCGCTATGATTTTCGCGACAAGTTTCACTTTGTTCATTACCTGCATGATTTACACGCCAATAATCACTAGCCACTTGGTATGTTGTATCATTGATCACTTCATTCGACGCCAGCAAAGTATCGATACGCCAAGCTAAAACTTCACGCGAGTAAGGCGACTGTTCTGGCACATCTTCGTCACTGGCTAAATTACGGATCAAATTCCACAAATATTGTGACGGCAAGGCATAGCGCATATTCATGCTAATACCGCGCTGCTCTGCCAACGACATATTGAGCCAATGTTGCATACCAGCATTTTGCACAATAACGGTATCTTGAGCGAAAACAGGAAGAGGAGAAATTTGCTGAATTTTATCGAGCAACACTAACAAATTTTCCATTTTGTTAGCTGGGTAAAGATAGAACAAATGCGTGCCTTTTTAGCCATTTTTTCTTATGACTAAATTTAACCACATCAAGCGTGATAACACTAGAAATCTTAAGCGATTGACCTTGATTTGCATTCGAAAAAAGCAGGTTTAGTTGTCATTATTAGCCACAACCAAAACCTGTTTATTCAAATGCACTAATAGGTAATTTATTTTGTAGGACTTTTACTGCAAGCAGCAACAGGAAAAATCAACGCTTTGGTTATTTTTCCGTGCTGACTTTTCACTAAAGGCTTGTTAATAAAGCCGTCAAATTTTGCTGAGTTGCTCATAGTTGGCATAACAAAGTTTTTAGATAAATTAGCAATAAAGCCAATCGATTTTTTTGCTTTTACCTTTTTCTTGTTTCCTGTGCTTTGCACGCTAATATCAACAACAGGTTCCGCCTTAAAGCTTTTTTCGCGGCTAGCAGCAACAATACAAATTCGATGTTCAGCAGCACGAGAGAGCAAACTATAGTCAACTTCACATGGCTCTTGTATATCAAATGATACTAACAACAAGTGAATATTGTTTAGTGCTGCGGCATTAACAATTTCAGGAATATTCGCATCGTCGGCAGTTAGCATGGCTACGCTAATATTTCCTTGCTCTAACGGTAATTCGATAATGCTTATGTCATTGCCTAATGCTGTCCATGAGTAGCGTTGGCAAAAGTGTAACTGCTGCTGTGTAGCAAATACGCCCTGCTCGCTGATGATCACCGCTTGGTGCGTGCCATCAAGTACTAGGCTGGTACAAACATATTGAAAAGGTCGCAACATAGCGCTGACTTGCACAATAAGTTGCTTACTTAAGCGCTCTATTTCGGCTAACTGCTCACTATTATGGGTGATGCTTTTATCAGCGACAAAGAATAATTCAGGCAATTGAGTAATGTCACTAAGATTGTTTTCGATATAATGACAAACATCCTCAATCGCTTCTTCGTTCGACTTATAAGTTGCAAATATTGCAGTATTTGCCGTTTCAGGCACTTCATTAGTTTCAACTACTGTATTTAATTGCTCACTTAGTTTTTGATAAAGCTCAGGGCGGCGTTGTTCACTGAGCTTGGTGCCATCAGGACGTATTTTTTTACTGTCATCGCATGCCGAAAAATCGATATCAGCAAAAACATAGCCTTCTTCAGTACTTGCCATTTTTGCTAACACTTGACCGGTAGGTGAAACGATTTGGCTTTGGCCTGAGCCATTAAAATATTCATGCTCGTTGTCGTTATTTTCTGTTAATGCGCCAATTTTATTCGCTTGTGCTAAAAATGCTTTATTTTCACAGGCGCGTGTTGGGCCATGTAAATTGCTTTCATCCAGCGCAAATGTACTCAACGACTGACATAATAATTGCGTGCCACTTAACGCTAAGGTGCGCGCCTCTTTAAAATTAGCGCTATCAGTCAATAAACCAAGTTTTCCAAATGTCGTTGTGGCTACTTCAGCATCATCAGAATCACCGGTTAAAAAATCACACTCCCGCCCTGCTAGTGCTTGCTTATCTGCTTGATGAATAAGCTCACCCTGTGGAGAAAATAAACAACTCGTTACGCTAATGTTGGCGTTGCTTTTCAACTGAGAAGTGTCTTTTTGTAAGGTCACATTAATCACAATGTAACAATCATGCTTTATCGCTTGCTCAGCAATAGCTTGCAAAAACTCGCCATCGACAGTTAGTGCGTGCTCCCATGCTTGATAATGGTCAACGACGTTAGGCTGTGTATTGGAATATTCAGGTAAAACAATTAGCGATGGCTTACACGTTGCAGCTTCAGTGATCATACGAATACAGGTTGCTAAGTTTTTTTGAACATTTGAAGAGGTGGCAAACTGAGTAACTGCTACTCGCATGATTTATATTTCCATGTAACTAATGAATGATTGAGTTTTGCAATGTAGGGCATTACAACTTATCGAGTAGAAATTAACCTAAATGGCTACTGATACGGGTATTTTACTGTATTTTGGCAGAATATTGCTAATGTTTGCGAAATATAATCACGAGTAAATATCAATCTGTAAATGGAAAGCGAAACGAAGAGTTGCAGAAATTAATCAGTTTTTAAGTCTACCGCTGAAAACTGCCCCCTCCTTCTTCTAAAAAAACATTGATTGTAAAAAGGAAGATTTAATAACAGGCATACTCATATCTAATTTTAAAGTAACAAACTTATACTTTTTCAGCGACATAAGCTTCTAAATCTTTTGCTATCAGTGGCTTGGAATATAAATAGCCTTGAATTTTATCACAACCTAATGCAAGTAAAGTATCAGCCTCTTCTTGGCTTTCAACACCTTCAGCCAACACCGATAAACCTAAGTTATTAGCCATGGCAATAATAGTTTTCACTAATACAGCACTTTTTTCTTTCTTATCTAAATCAACAATAAAAGTTCGGTCAATTTTTAGTTTGTGTAACGGCATCGAGTTCAAATACTCAAGCGATGAATAGCCGGTGCCAAAATCATCGATTGCAATAGAAAACCCCTGCTGGCTTAGTTTATAAAGTAATGCGATTGTTTCTTTCGGGTTGACTAATAAGCATGTTTCAGTGATTTCCAGCTCTATTTGCACCGGCGAGATCTCAAAATATTTAATATTGACGAGTAAGTTGTCATAAAAATTATTTGCGAGAAGTTGCTGAGGAGAAATATTAATGCTCACTAAAGGCACTTCAACACCTTGTTTATTCCACTTTGAAATTTGACGAAATACTTGGCGAATAATGTTATCGCCGAGTGAAACCATTAAACCATTAGATTCAGCAATAGGAATAAACTCGGCGGGTGACACCATGCGGTTTAATGAATGCGAATGCCAACGCACTAAGGACTCAACTGCAAATAACTTCCCAGTTGAAACATTAACTTGTGGTTGATATACCATGGTAAATTCTGACGAGCTTAACCCTTTTTTCATGGCGTTATGAATTTGCTGCGCGTCACTAAATTCTTGATTAATTTGCGCAGTAAAAACACTATAATTATTGCAATTTTGTCGACTAACACTTGCTAAGGCCGAGAATGCATTATCAATAAGTGTTTCAATATTTTGCCCATGTTCAGGGTAATCGCTAGCGCCAATTCTAAAATTACAATATATCTCACCGCTAGCAATTTCATACTTTTCCGCTAGTGCTGATGATAACGCATCCAGCAATTCATTATTTGCATCACCATTGACTTGATAATAAGCGATATAACGACTTTCAGAAAAATTACCTAATAAAGAAGGTCCTGGTAGCTGCGCCTGCACTCTCTCCTTTATGACATTTTGTAACAAACTGACATAGGCAGCAGGGTAAGAAGCCGTTATACGATTAAAATTTTCCATATTGATAATCAATAAGCGACCCTTTTTCTTTGGCATAAGAAAATGTTGTTCAACTTGCTGTTTAAAATGTTTTTTACTGGGTAATGAGGTAACGCTGTCTAATTCAAGATAATCAAAAAGCGGTGCTAATATATGTCGGTTAGAGAAATAAAGTGCAATCGTTACTACAATAAAAATAACTAAAAACTTAGCAAGTAAAGTTAACGTACCTTGATATGTTTGATTTGCAATCGATTGGTTGGGAATAGCAAATACAATATGACTTGTTAACCCCTTGATCGGCTCAGACACATAGAATGTGTGTGATGTGGTTTCCGTGATAGGCAAAATACCCGCAGATTGACCTAGAGGAAATAATGACTTGGCTTGCTGTGGCCAAATATTGTCAACATCTTGTTGGGCAGAAAAAACAATGCTTCCTTGAAGATCAACCAAAAAGGCATTACCAGCCATATCCATGTCAATATTGCGTAGCACTGAAAGCATATAATCAAACGTGACATGGGCAGATGCCAAACCAATAAACTTTCCTTGTGATTTTATTGGTGAGGTAACAGCTAACCAAGCCTGTTTATCACTTTCAATACTGATATAAGGTTGACCAAACACCGCTTTATTAGCCTGCTTACCCGCTTTATACCAATCACGTTTTCTCGCATCATACCGCTGTGGTACTTGCCACTCACTAATACTATATTTTCCAGTACTATCGTCTACATAGCCTAAATACTGCATTCCATTTTTATAAGGGTGCCATTTTAGAAATTCATCAAAGTTGTGATGTTGCTCTAAATCAAGATCGTGATCTTCTAGATAAAGAGCAAAACTATTTACTTGCTCAACAACTCCCTGTGTCCAATGCGTTAGCTCTTTTACGATGAAATTGGCCTTTAGCTGTATTTCTGTTTGTATCGCCACCTCAATTCGGTTTTTAACATGCAGGTAAGCAATTAAAGTTGATGCCACAAGCCCTATAAGTAACAAAGCAATAAAACTTATAACTAATTTGTTTTTATTGCTTGTACATAACATCGAGATTCATTTCCATAATATTCCATTAAATACAGAATTTTTTTCAACCATTAACACTACAACAAATGTAGCAAACTGACGTTAAACCTTAAAACGGTTAGCTAAGTCTTGCATTGAGGTAGCTAAATGCGCTTGCTCCCTTGCTGTGCTTGCAATTTGGGTTGCACCCGTAGTGGTTTCTGCTGACATTTGTTCAATTTTAACAACATTTTGCGCAACATCTTGAGTAACAACAGACTGTTCCTCTATTGCTGTTGCAACTTGCTCGGTCATAGAAAAAATGTGGCTTATTGCATTGGTTATTTCTTCTAATGTATGTTCAACATTCTTTGAGTTTTCAACTGCAACACTTGCTTTACTTTGACTATCTTCGATGACTTGATGTGCAGCGTTTGCATCCGATTGCAATGTACCAATAAAAGTCTCTATTTCTAATGTTGATTGCTGTGTTCGTTGTGCCAATGTTCTTACTTCGTCTGCAACAACAGCAAAGCCACGGCCTTGCTCGCCTGCTCGTGCAGCTTCAATGGCGGCATTTAACGCGAGTAAGTTAGTTTGCTCAGCAACAGACTTAATCACATCAACCACTTTGGTAATGTTGCTGCTACTCTCGTGTAAATTATTAATTTGTTTTGCTAAGCTATCAATTTCGACGGATAACACGTCAATTGATTGATAAGAAAGTTGCACAACACCTAAGCCTTTTTGCGCTTGGTCATTGGCTTCTTTTGCTGAATCTGCGGTTAGTTGCGTATTTCCAGCTACTTCTTTTACTGTGGCAGATAACTCTTCGACAGCTGCAGCAATACCTACGATACTTTCTTGTTGGTCTGTCATCGTTGTTGCATTGTATTCACAGGTAGTTGAGGTTTCTTCGGCCGCAGCAGCTAATGTTAAGCTCGAATTAGATATTTCATTCACAGTTTTTGAGAATTGCTCTAAGGTCAAATTCAGTGCTTTAGATATCTGGCCTAACTCACTTTCTCCTTGTAGCGTTGTGCGAACCGTTAAGTCGTTTTCATCTCTTACTTTTTCCATCACAAAAGTCAGCTCTTTTACTCGAGCAGACAAATCTTTAATGGAAATGATACTGATGAAAATAACCAAAACAATAACAGTCAAGGTGACAACGATATCAATAACCAGAATATTGAAAGTTTCATCTGACTTGTGCTTTGCTAACGTAAGTAGGTGCTCAGAGACTTGGTTTTCAATTTTTTTCAATTGCACTATTCTGATAGTGGCTTGCTGGAACCAGTGCACTGCATCAACACCAAATTCTGTCGTTTTACTTTCTGCAATACTGCGAAATTTTTCAACTTCTTTAACTGCGGGGTGCGCTAATTGTTCTTGATAATAAGCAATGTTTTCGGGTGTCGCAAAGGCAAGAAAATTACTCATAAATGTCTCTTGTTGAGTAACAAGCGAGACAAATTTAACAAAAATTCCGTCATTAAATTTATCGGATGCAAACGTACTACTCATTACTGCGCGTTCAATACCTGCACGTTCTTTTCCTTGTAGGAAATTATAGTAAGCAATGGTTTGTTTAGTAATATTGGCATCACTACTAAGTGATGCAATCAACGTAGATACTGATAATAACTTGGCATTTAATTGCGTGTAATAGCCAATCGCTTGTTTTGCTTCAATATCTAAATTATCAACTTTAGTTCGTATTTGACTGAGTTGAGCCAGCTCATTATTAATCTGCTGATTCAACTGGCTAATTTGTAGCTGTTCGAACGAATTTACCGACAAAAACTGCGTTTTTATATCTTGTTTACTGTCAGTTTCATTACGTTGTGTACGTAATTCATTAACAAACTTATTTCCTTTTGAGCTCAAAAATCCAGCCGTTGCCCCTCGCTCTTTTTGTAGCTCATGCACTAACTCACTGTAAGTGATAGATAGTTTCGTTAACTGAGACAAGCTTTCCACTTCATTATTCACTAAATAGCTTTGCTTTAGTGTTGAAATGCTTAACCATAAAAAACCAATCAATGGCAACGCGAGTAAAATAAATATTTTATTTTTAAATGAGATATCAGAAAACTTCACTACTTATCCTTTTCATAAGAGTAATTTAAGTTTGTTTCGGGAATAAGTGATACTGCAGGCACAAATCAAATACAGACAGAGATATGGTGACTTAACCTTAGAATTAAGTGTACTTTACCATATCCACATGGCTTGGTTTATGATGCAAATCAACTATGCCCAGATAAGACTAAAATGTTAATAGCAATCATTATTATAGGAAGTATTATTAACCTTTCTATAAGGCATTAGTCTAGTTACTATTTTTTTAAATTAACAAATTAATTACTAAAAAAGTATCGCAGAATTGTTTTTAATAGTTAATGAAATGTAATCGTGGTAGTGGTAGCTGAGTTTAAACTACCACTTTATGACAAAGGTTTTATTTTTCCCAAATACCTTTATGAAGTCGACCTTGGAATTTAATGTCGTCAGACTGAAATGCCATATCGGCGTCAGTTGAATTTTCAAGCTTACGCTTAGCATTATAATCTTTCATCAGCGCTACAATGGTTGGGGTAAGCTGCACAATTGCCACCACATTAACTAAGGTCATTAACCCTAATGCGACATCAGCCATGCTCCACACCTGTTTTAAACTGGCACTTGAGCCCCAAAACACCATAGCTAAATACATCACGGTGTAAATTGTGCGGCCAACTTTATTGTCCAGTTTAAAAAAGTGTAAGTTGCTTTCCGCATAAGCATAATTGGCAACAACGGAAGTAAATGCAAACAAGCTGATAGCAGCGGAAACAAAGTAAACCCCGTTTTCACCTAAGTGATAAGTAATGGCATTTTGAGTTAAACGAATACCCTCCATTTCACCACCAATATTAATATCAGCAAGTAAAATAATCACCGCTGTACACGTACAAAGTACAATAGTGTCTAAAAACACGCCGAGCATTTGCACATAACCTTGTGTAACTGGGTGGTTCGGTACCGGTCTTGCGCTCGCCGCTGCATGCGGCACACTACCCGCGCCCGCCTCATTAGAATACAAACCACGTTGTATACCGTTTTTAATTGCGGCACCCAACATGCCCGCACCGGCTTCTTGCAGACCAAAAGCCGAGGTAATAATGTCGTAAAGCATGGCAGGCACGGCGCTAATATTCATCAAGGTGATTGCAACAGCAACAAGAATGAACGCTATGCCCATAAACGGTACGATTAACTCTGCAAAACGGGCAATTCGCTTCAAGCCACCTAAAACAATTAGCCCTGCTAATATGGTAATAACGGCACCAGAGTACATACTAGGAATATTAAAGGCATGATTTAAAGAATCAGCAATAGTATTGGCCTGCATGGCACTAAAACTAAAGCCGTAGCCGAGGAATAAACATAGAGAAAATAGAATTGCTAACCAACGCTGATTAAGCCCTTTTTGTATGTAATAAGCCGGCCCGCCACGATATTCCTTATGATCATCGTTTACTTTGTAAAGTTGGCCTAAAACGCTTTCGGCAAAACCGGTTGCCATGCCAAGCAAGGCAATAACCCACATCCAAAATATAGCGCCACTACCACCAAGAGAAATAGCAACAGCAACGCCCGCTAAATTGCCAGTACCAACGCGTGCAGACAGTCCAATAAATAACGCTTGCAGTGAGCTAATACCTGAGCCATTCTCGCCATTTTCATCAGTGCCTTTGGTACTATTTCGCATGACAGAAAACATATGTCGAAAATTAAGAAATTGTACAAATTTTAATTTAACGCTAAACCAAAAGCCGGCGAATAGCAGCACATAAATCAAAACCTGGCCATCGCCCCAAAGTACATTATTAATACTGGCAATGACTTGCTCTACATTCATGCGACTTATCCTTATTGCTTAGGTGAGATATTTCTATATATAACCAATAACTCTACACTACTATAAATAGCTACGCTGATTCAATTTGATAACAAAATAATGTTGCTAGTAACAATTTACTGCAATTTATTGGCTCAATGAGAAAAAATTAATCAAGCTGCCATTACTTAAAAAGTTAAGAAAGTCAGTAGTATTTACGGTTAATAAAACTTAATACTACTGACCTGTTTTCAATACACCTACGTATTATTTAGCACCTATTACCGATGGGTTAATTCAGTTATTTTTGCTTTTGAAAACCAACTAAACAATACAGGTAAAACAAACAATGTCAGTAATGTAGCCGTTACTAAACCACCGACAATAACACTGGCTAATGGTCGTTGAATTTCGGCGCCAACACCGTTTGACATTAACATTGGAATGAGTCCTAACGCGGAAGTAATTGCCGTCATCAATACAGGACGTAGTCGCGACGTTGCCCCTTCAAATACGGCCTCTGATATTGCTAAACCATCTTGTATGCGTTGATTAATACTCTCTACCATCACCACACCGTTTAGCACTGCAACACCAAATAGCGTGATAAAACCAACTGAGCTAGGCACCGACAAATACTGACCGGAAATATAGAGTGAAAATATACCGCCAATAACCGCTAACGGTACATTGACTAATATCAACATCGCTTGACCTGTTGAACCAAAAGCAAAATATAGCAATAAAGCAATTAAGCCCAATGACACAGGCAAAACAATTGCTAAACGAGCTTGTGCACGTTGTTGGTTTTCAAATTGGCCACCAATAGCCACCGAATAACCTGCAGGTAAGTCTACATTTGCAGCAATAACACGGCGAATATCAGCAACAACGCTCCCCATATCACGACCTTGCACATTCGCTTGGATCACTACTCGACGTTGCACATCATCACGGCGCACTTGTGGCGGCCCTGACTCAAGTGAAATATCAGCAATATCACCTAAACGCACCCAAGCACCTGTTGGTGACTGCAAGCGCAGCTCTGCGATAACTTCACGGTTGTTACGACTTTTCTCTTGCAGTCGAACATAAATATCATAACGTTCATTGCCGTTAATCACTTGCCCTGCCGTTGTACCGCCAATACCGTTTTTAACCACGTTCATAACATCGCCAACCGAAAAACCATAACGTGAAAGTTGCTGTCTATTGGGCTTGATCACTAATTGCGCTTCACCAACTATTTGCTCCATAGCAACATCACGTGCACCTTCAACGGCTTTAATTGCGGCTGCTATTTCTTGCCCCTTCGACGCTAAAGTAGCTAAATCAGGACCAAATAATTTAATCGCTAATTGTGCTTTAACCCCAGAAAGTAGTTCATCAACACGTGTGGCGATAGGTTGTGAAAAATTCAGAAGTAAACCTGGGAACTGCTCTAGTTCAATTTCCATCAATCGCTGTAATTCATAGCGGTCGTTTGCACTCGTCCATTCACTCACTGGCTTTAAACCAATATAAATTTCAATGTTATTAACCGGCTCAGGATCACCGCCAATTTCTGCTCGTCCCATGCGGCTTAAGGTATATTCAACCTCAGGAAATGCCATCAGCTTTTCTTCTAAAATTGGTGCCACTTGTAAGGCAGTTTCTAAACTTGATGATGGCGCTAACGTCGCTCGAAGGTTTATAGTGCCTTCTTCAAGTTCGGGTACAAATTCGGTACCAATTTGTGGCACTAATGCAATCGCCGTAAGCAATAAAATAACTGAAGAGGCAATAACTAACTTAGTGCGCTTCATTGCTATCGCTAAACTTTTGCGATACCACCTATCCAATGGACGTAAAATAATACTTTCGCGCTCTGTAACGCCTTTATTGAATAAGTACGTCGCCATTGCTGGCACCACAATTAAGGCAACAAAAATGGCTGAAATAACCGCTAAAATAATACTAATCGCCATCGGTTGAAATAACTTAGCTTCAACACCTTCAAAGCTAAATAATGGCATAAACACCACCAGAATAATCGAGGCTGCAAAAAATACCGGCCGAGCAACTTCCTTTCCCGCTTGCTTTAAACGTAATGGAATACCGCCATTATTATTTCTAGCAATCGCACCTGCAATATGGGCTTCATCAGGACGATTAAGATGCTTGAACATATTCTCAACCATCACCACAGAGCCATCAACCAACATACCAATGGCAACAGCAATACCGCCTAATGACATTAAGTTAGCTGACAAGCCTAAATAGGACATAATCATCAAGGTAATCGCGATGGAAATAGGGATAGAAATTAACACTAAGAAAGTGGCACGCAGGTTCATCAAAAATAATGCTAAAACAATAGAAATAAAGATAAAGGCAAGAATTAACGAATCAACAACCGTGCTAACCGCTTTAACAATTAAGTCAGATTGGTCATAAAAAGGTTCAAAACGAACACCTTTGGGTAATGCTTGTTCAATTAATGGTATACGAGCATTAATACCATCAATGGTTGCTTTAGTATTGGCGCCCATACGTTTAAGTACAATGCCTGAAACTACTTCACCTAGGCTTTCAATGTCACCATTTTCTGTGCGGCGCGTCATTGTTACCGCGCCCTGACGAATTTCACTCCCCAACTCAACCGTGGCAACATCAGCAACGGTAATAACTGTGCCAGCAACTGTTTTCACTGGCACTTGCGAAATATCAGCAATACCGGCTTCACCGCCACTGAACCAACCGGTACCACGAATAACCAGCTGTTCTTGGCCGCGGTTCATGTACCAACCGCCAACGTTACTATTGTTATTATCTAAGGCAGTAACAATATCCGCTTGAGTTAGCTCATAAGATAGTAATTTACTAGGTTCAATATTGACTTGATATTGACGAACATCACCGCCAAATGACAATACATCAGTAACACCATCAACGGGCATCACTAATAGTTTCACTATCCAATCATTAAGGCTACGCAACGCCATCGCATCATAGCCAGCATCTTTATCAGCTATCAATAAATACTGAAATACTTGCCCTAATCCAGAGGTATTTGGCCCCATTTCAGGTGTTCCTACACCCGCAGGAATAAGCTCTTTTGCTGCTTGTAAGCGTTCAAACACTAATTGGCGGGCAAAATAAATATCCGTGCCTTCCTTGAAAACAACCGTAACACCTGAAAGGCCGGTTTTTGAAATTGAACGAACTTGCTCAACATCAGGCATAGCATACATTACCGCTTCTATTGGGTAGGTAATTAACTGTTCGACTTCTTCAGCCGCTAACCCAGGGGCTTCGGTGTTTACCGCCACTTGTACATTGGTTACATCCGGAAAGGCATCCAAATTAAGTTTTGGGATGATAAACACCGAACCGACCAGTGTTGCCACTAACATCAACATCACCAACAGGCGATTATTGACAGAAAAATCTATTAATTTATTAAACATGAATTTCTGCTCCTATTGCTTTCGCTACTGATGATTGACTAGTGGCCATGCGGGTCAAAGCCACCTTTTGCAATTTCAGAGGCAACAAAAAATGCGCCTTTGGTGACTATTCGCGTTTGTGGAGCAAGCCCTAATATTTCACGGTAAGCACCTAATGAACGTCCTAATTCAATTTCTACTGCAGCGAATTCACCAGGGTGATCTTCAACAAATACCGTCCAATCACCGTCACTGGAGCGCATAAGGGCTGACTCAGGTACTGCCATCACTTTGGTTTGTGTATTGAAACTAAAGTTAACGTTGACGAACATACCCGGGTGTAAGCGATCATTTATGTTTTTCACCACTAAACGAACAATGCGAGTTCGCGTTTTCGGGTCGATAGTATGAGCTTCTTGAATAACGGTTGCCGCAAATGACTCATTAGCCATTTCAAGCACCGCTTGAGTGCCTTTAGGTAAGTTCAATTGTTTACTGGGTGACACTCTGGCTTCTACCCAAAGTTCACTTTCATCGGCAAGTACCATAATAGCTTCACCTGCCGAAATACGCTGACCTTGGGCGAAATCATCACTGAGCACTGCACCTTCACGCTGGGCAATTAAAGTGTATTCCCCTAGCTCTCCTAAATGGACATTTGATGAGTGATCTTTAGCTACTTCAGCAATTGCAGTTTCAGTTAAACCAAAGGCTTTTAAACGGCTATACGCAGAAACATAATCAGTTTGAGAGCTTAACAAGCGACTTTCACTAACCGTTGCTTTACCGAGCTTTTTGTTTCGTTGCCAATCATTGTAAGCCACACGGTAATTCGCTTGTGCCTCGGCGACCGATTCACTAAAAAGTGTCACTAAAGCATCACCTTTTTCCACATGTTGTCCCAACGTCGCATGTCGAGCAACAATCACCGACTCAGTGCGCGGTGAAACTACATAGCTTTTATAACCATTGGCTTTTATTTCACCTGGCGCATACACGTTATTGGCAAATACTTGCGGCACAACAGGGGCAACTTCAATACCAGCAATGGCCATTTTTTCAGGGCTAAAACTAATGCCCTCCTCATGTGCTTGTTCATCCGAAGTTTCCACTTCACGATATTGATGATCATCGGCTTTATTTTCTGTTCGATGTTTTGTTTCTTGAACTGTGCTAACTGCATGTGAATGATCATGCTCTACATTTTTATTTGATGCACTTTCATTTGAGGAACTTTTACTTACTAATTTCTGGTGTTCATCACGTGATTGAAGCTTATTTTCTGCTCCCTCTACCGCTGCGCTTAGTATGATACCAAGGAGTAAAACTACCTGATAAGGCTTATAACTTGAATGCTTACCTTTATTAAAACCATCGAACCATGTATTTTTTTTGTAGCGTTTAATATTAGTTGTTGTCATTTTCAAAATCTCTTAATTTTCTATTTGAGATCATAAACCTAGTTAAATAAGCACATTAAAATCACAGCAACAGCTGGATGCTATTTATCTGTGAACTCATCAATGAGCACAGGTAACTTACTAGGTTTACAATATGTCATTGCCAGCGGAGCTAATTAACAGTTCCGTTTGGCAAAATAATTACAGAAAATTAAGCGATTGGAGGGCGGTGTTCTGGGGAGATCCAAAGCGACAATAGCGCAGTTTTACCAGCTAATATATTGTCGTTACCTTTGTGCAATAAGCTTGATTCAACATTACATGCGATGTACACGCCCGATGGCGCATGACAATGGCAACAATGATGACAATCAAATTGATTTTCTTCAGCATCATTACTCACTTCAAAATGAGCAGAAGTTAATGTGCCTTCTTGATGTGAATTGTGCGATTCATCCAAGGTTCGATGAGATAAGCTTTGATTAGTATCGTTTTCTTGATGGGTACTGTGGGAATCAAACGCAGCAGCGACTGTTTGACTAACAAACAATAGTGCGAACATTATGATTATTATGCGATTAAACACAGACAGTACTCAGTTAAAAACGTAGCAGCAGTGTAAATTATTTATTTTAATCTAACAATGGCAGCCAAGCTTCAATTCAGGAAAACTTAATAAATAGCACATTTTTCGAAGTTGCCTAGAAATTACACGCACTCAAAAAAGTCAAATAAAGCATTTAATTACAAAAACTTAAAGTAACAAATCTACAATAAACATAAACTATGTGGATATTAATCACAGTACAAATTTTAACAATTTTATCACTACCGCCCGAGTGTTAAGCTAATTTACTACTCGATTTTACAAATTGACTATTTATCCAGGCTGTAGCGTTTTCCTCATCAGCAAAGTATTGAATGTTTTGGCCTTCCTTTGATTTTACGAAGGTTTGCTCAATCATAATAAGTGCAGGCGAAGTGAAAACTAACGCTTTAGCGACCATGTTTTTGCTATTTAGCCAAGCATTGAATTCATCTGATACGGCAAAAACTTCAGGTGTGCCGCCCTCAAATTCTAGTAAGTTTCCTAGAATTGCAAACGGCTCATTATTCAAGGTTGCTATATGTTGCACTAGCTGTTCAATTACGGCTTTAGCGCCAACATCATTAAATGCACCTTTAACGGTAATGTTAATAATGTTGTTATCAATATTGATATTAAATTCACCATGTAATGCGTGCAAACTTATACCTCGTTACAATATCAAAATACTAAATTCATGATTGCACTGTGCTGTTGTGAAAGCAATAATAAATCTAATTATTTTACAATATTTTAACAATTTAACTTTAAGGTACTAACCCTTTACACGCTTAAAAAATGGCTAATGAACGCTTACCTTTACCGACTGCTGCCAATTGAATTTTACTTGCAATTGTTGCTTAGCATGGTCGTACCAAGCACCACTTTCACTTGCTGCATATTGCTGAGCATTTGCTAAGCGTTTAATCGCTTTACCAGAAACATAAACTTGCTTTTCGCTACGTTGCCAATTATGTATCACAAGATTAACCGTACGCTGTGCTGGCATTTCCGCATATTGACCATTGCGTTGCAATTCAATGTTCAATTGCTTATCTATTTTCGTCGCGGTAAAAGTTAATGTTTCAAAGCTATTATTAGCCAATGACTTGGGATCTTTACCATCATCGTTATACATAGTTGAAGAAGATGACTTAACAGAGTCATCAGCATAATAATGTAAGGTTAAGTTTTTAGTGTTGTAATCTTTGGTCGATTGCACCGCATCAACCATAGGAATAAATGCGCCTGCGCGCACTAACACCGGTGTTTGTGTTAATGGCGCTTCAACGGTGATTTTTTGGCTACCTTGATAACGCTTATCATTCCAAAAGTTGAACCAAGGTCCTGATGGCAAGTTTACATCTACTGAACGTGCCCCCTGCTCAGTTACCGGTGCAACCAATAATGAATCACCATAGAAGTAACTGTCTTTTTCATCAATTAAACTTAAGTTAGTTTCATCTTCAAAAAACATCGGACGCATAATCGGCATGCCCGTTAAGCTATTTTCGATACTTAATGAGTAAATGTAAGGCATTAAGCGGTAACGTAATTTTACGTACTCGCGCAGAATATCTTTTGTTTGTGTGTCATGGAAAATAGGCTCAGGTTTGGCATTTTCTTGCGCATGTGGACGAAACACCGGTTGGAATACACCATATTGTAACCAGCGAATATACAGCTCTTTATCGATTGCGCTATCGCCGGCAAAACCACCTAAATCAGAATGAGTGTAACTTAAGCCCATTAAGCTCATTTGTAGTGCCAGTTCTACTTGTGGCTTAAAACCGCCCCAGCTACGGCTAACATCACCTGTCCATGGCACCATGCCATAACGCTGCGAGCCAACAAATCCTGAACGCATCAAAATAAACGGACGAGTATCTGGCTGAAACTTTCGCAGGCGTTGATAAACCATTTCAGCCCACTGATGACCATAAACATTATGCACTTCATCACCGGTAACATTTTCGCCGGCTAAGTTATGTAAGCCATTGGCAGGATGCACTTCTGGCTCACCTAAATCGCCCCACCAACCCGCTACGCCTTGCTCTGCTAGTTGCTGGTAATATTGCCAAAACCAATCTTGCGCTTTATTATCAAAGACATCAACTAAACCGGTATTACCGAAGTAAAAATCAAATTTTTCCGGTGCGCCCAGTTTGTTTTTCATTAACGCTTTATTTTCAACCGCACTTTGCCATTGGCTTGATGACGTTAAAATAAACGGTTCGGTGATCATAATAGTATTGACACCATCAGCTTTAAAATCTTTGATCATATCAACCGGGGTTGGAAAGGCTTTTTCATCCCAGTTCAAGTTACCCATATGGCCTTTAATATCTGGGCCAAACCAGTATAAATCGAAAACAATGGCATCAAGTGGAAAGTCTTCATCTTGATATTTTTGCACTACCGAGCGTGCTTCTTGTTCGCTGTGGTAACCAAAACGGCTAGCAATATTACCTAAGCTCCAACGCGGCGGTAATGGCTGCTTACCGCTAACGTTTACTAAGTTTTCAATTAACTTAGGGTAACTTTCCCCTGTCATAATTAAGTATGAACTGCGGCCTGCAACAGCGCTAAACTGCAGAATATCTTGCTCAGTAGCAGCAATATCAAGCTCGCCGTTGGCTGAGTTGTCAAAAACTATAATGTATTTATTGCTCGACATGATTGCTGGCAAACCGTAATACATTTGGCTTGATTGGGTTTCATAGCCATAATGTGCGCGGTTATATAACGGCATTTTCTGACCACGGCGGTCCATACCTAATACGCGTTGGCCACCACCAAGAATTTTTTCTTGTGGTTGTAACTTGAATCTAAAGCCAAGGTTAAAGGTTGTTTCCTGCGGCGCGTTACTCGCACCTTCGCTGGCTTGCACAGGAGTTTTTGAGAAAAATCCTTGTTCTTCTTCCGCAATAAGTTCACCAGACGGCTTTTGATAACTAATTCTTAATGGCGACTTATCAATACGGGCAACAAGCTCGCTTGTAGAGAACATTAATTGCTTAGCTGAGTCTTTAATCGTTAGCGATTTACTTAACGTATTTGCTAATACCGAGCTTTGAGATTGTTTATCAATGGCAAACGATGGCAGTTGCTTCACACCAGTTAACTGATAATGCACTTCTAATGCGGCTTGATTAAGCGCATTAATTTCAACTACGCCATCGGTTGTTGTAATGACTAACTTGTTACTCTGTACTTGATGACTAACATAGTCACTGGCAAATAGCGAAGCACTAAAAAGGCTAAATAGCAGCGCAGTAAAAACGCTGAACATTGCTGATAAAGGTCGTTGGGTTGTTATTTTATCTAACATTATTTAGCTGCCTGTAGTTGAAAGACGAAAGAGGCAAGTGGTGCTAATTTCACATCGATACTCGCTGTTTTATCGTCACGTACAGTTAAGGTATTGGTTGCGCCATAAAGTAAGTCCTCAACTTGATATTGCCCTGCTGATAACTGCCATTGATTAATTAACTGCGCAGAAACTTCAAGTTTGTATTGAGCGCTATTTTCACTATCAAAATTATTCACAACTATCAGTTTTTCTTGGGCTGACCAACGAGTAAAAGCAAATTGTAAATGGTTATAGCTGGTTAATGCTTTGCGGTTTACTTCGTGTAAGCTGGCATATTGCCCTTGCATTGCGCTATTTTCGGCTGAAATATTAAGCAAGCGTTGATAAAAGTCGCGTAAGTTTGTCTCAGCAGCTGAAAGTTGTCCACCATCAAACTTGCCACCATTCATCCAGCGTTGATGAGCGGGTACACCAGCATAATCAAATATAGTGGTGCGAGTTGGGTCGCCAAAACCAGTTTCTTCACTGCCATCTTCGCCAACATCTTGACCAAAATAAAGCATGGTAGGTGAACGGCTGATTAAGGTTGAAACCACCATGGCAGGCTTAGCTTTTTCAGCGCTGCCAGCAAAGTCATTACTGGCAATTCGCTGTTCGTCATGGTTTTCAAGAAAATGCAGTAAATGACTTTCAATATCACTGTAGCGCTGCTGAATTGTCGCCAAATCACCAGTATTGCCATGGCCTTGCATAATATCTTTTATGCGGTCGTAAAAATCGACTTTGTCATATAAGTAATCCATTTTTCCAAGTTGAATATAGTTACGATATTCCTTTGGGTTGTACACTTCAGCCAAAATAAAAGCATCATTGTTAGTCATTTTTATTGAAGAGTTTAAATAGCTCCAAAATTCGACCGGCACCATTTCAGCCATATCATAACGGAAGCCATCAACGCCTTTGGCTAACCAATATTGGGTAATGTCACGAAATTTTTTCCATGAGCTCGGAACGTCTTTATCAGCCCAAAATGCTGCGTGGGCTTGATAACCTTTAAAACGGTAAGACTCAGGTAAGCGAGCAAAAGCATAGCTACCATCAGGCTTTACGCCGTAGTTAACTTTTACCGTTTCATACCAGTCATTAAAGTGCGGTTGTGCAGCACGAGAGCCATTACCGGTCCACTTTGCTGGCGATTCAGCAAATTTACCATCTGCTAATCTGTGCTCTTCTCCGCCTAAAGGCGCGTAACCTTGCATCGGTTTAGGTACTGAAAAATCTTGTCCTACGACATAGTAAAAGTCGTTATCTCGGTCGAATTCAACGCTTTTATTATCATCTGCGCCAAAGTCTCTAACGCCTTGAGGTTTATCAATCGAGTGATATGCACGAGCAACATGGTTCGGCACAATATCAATAATCACTTTCATGTTGTGATCATGGGTGCGCTTTATTAGTGCTTCAAATTCTGCCACGCGATTAGCAGGGTCATCTGCTAAGTCAGGGTTAACACTGTAGTAATCTTTTACTGAATACGGCGAGCCTGCGCGACCTTTAACCACATCGGGATCATCATTACCAATGCCAAATTCAGTATAATCGCCAATTAGTGCATGGTGTGGCACTCCGGTATACCAAATATGGCTAACACCGAGTGATTTAATGCCATTTAGCGCAGCATCATTAAAATCGCTAAACTTTCCTACGCCGTTATCTTGTCTCGTTCCCCAAGGTTTATTGGTGGTATTTTTATTGCCGAATAAGCGGGTAAAAACTTGGTATACCACGGGCTTGCCCATAACTTTTTCATCACTGACAGTGCCGCTAGTCTTAGCGGTCGCCAAATGGCTAACATCAGACGTTATAGACGGTGCTTTTATCGCAATAATGCAACCAGTCAAGCCACTCCCTAAAAGAACAGCACAAGTGATCGTTTTTAAGTTATTTAATTTCGTGGGCTTTGACAATTTAAATTTTGGGAAGTAACGACGCATTTAAAAAACCTTACAAAGTAAACGCCTGCTTCGATTAGATACGAGAACAAGGCGACAGGGTCAACAAAGACAGTATTTCGAGAGTACACATTTAATCCTTGCCTTACCAACTGCATACGAATTCATAAAGTAAATTAATTTGTAAAACTTACTAAATATCAAAGTAGGCGAATTCTATTGAAATATTTTTACTGGCTGTTAGGTCTTTTGCACAAGTTATTAGGAACTACCTAAAAATTTGGGAATTAAACGCTGCATTAATTTGCTGGCGTTAATATTGATAAATTTACGCTAAAAAAGACATTTAAATGAAAAATCTGCACTACACCGCACTACTGATATTACTTGCAATCTCTATGGGATTGTTAGGCACGAGTATTTTACTCATGGGGCACCATAGTCATATATCGATGACCACTGACTTTTTTGGTATTAGCGAATTACTGCCTAATATGGTTTTCAACAGCATTGCTGGTATGGCCTTTATTATCGCAGCCGCTTTATCAGTGTTAGCGATTAAACGCATTGAACTAAGAGCCAAACTTGGTGCGTTTATCATTGTATTAAGTACGGTTGCGCTGTTACCACTTTTGGGGAGTAGCATGTGGATAGAATCTCTGGGCGGATTTCCTGCGATTGGCTCTGGTCAAGGCGTGATCAAGTATTTTGCCTTACTTTCTATCGGTATTTTCCTTACTAGACCTTATTTAGAAAGCCGTAAAGCGATTTGGCTAAATGCTTTTCCAGTAGTATTAGTATTGCTTTGGATTGGTGGTATGAAATTCACTTTACTTGAAGCAAAAGGTATTGAAGCTTTAGTTAGCAGCTCACCGTTGATGTCGTGGATGTATAGCGTTTGGGATCTTCAAACCACTTCTAACCTTATCGGTGTTTACGACCTAATAGCGCTAACACTGGTGATATTAGCGATATTTAATCAAAAGCTATTGATACCTGCGGTATTGATGTCTGGTGCGGTATTTGCGGTCACACAAACCTTCTTTTTAAGTTGGCCCGCAGCATTATCAAGTGAAACACTGCTTTCTACCGGTGGTCACTTCCTGATTAAAGATCTTTGGTTTGTTGCCAATTTATTGATATTTACTACCTTACTTCGCAGCAATAAACAGCCGCAAGCAAACTAATTTCCTAATACTTAGATAAGGATCTCAAGCCAATTGCTTTCAGCTGAGATCCTTATTTATCATATCCTGTCATTTCTAAAAAACCTTGGCCTTGATGACTGCCGCTAAACGACACCATGCCTTCAAAATACTCAATACCAAAACGCATAATTTGACTTTTATTAATCACTTTCACTGTTATATCAATTTCTTCTTGCGCAATTTCAATTGCAAATGAGTCTGGATACTCAGCATTAGCGACTGACTGGTTGGAAAAGCGACTTTTAATAACAATATCTTCTGATGACAAAGTGTGAATAGTGCCGTCTCGCTGCATTAAACTGCCATAAAGGTAATCTTTTTCGATAGAGCGAATACGATAAACCATCAAAGCCGTCTGTTCATTTAGCCGTAATGAAAACCAATCCCAACCTTGTTGGTCTTCAGCCAACATTTGTGAGCCCCACTCGCGGTCAAACCAAGCATTTCCTGTCACCTTTTGCCATTTATTTTGCCAGTACACTTCACCACTAACCTTTATAAAAGGTTGAGAATAGTAATGACTGGCAATCGCTAAGCTATGATGTTTTTGACTATAACCATTATCGCCCTGTAAAAAGTAATTTTCTTTTGGGTTAGCCGATGAGCTTTCAGCTAGTGTCAAATTCAAATTCACTTGCCAAAGCTGTTTATCTTTTAGACCCCCTTTTATCGCATCTGTACTGGCTTGATCTTCAGCTTCTATATTGCCAAAGTTACCGTAATGTAAGTTAGCGGGTAAAAGCCCTTTTGATGATTGCCATTGCCAGTCATCAATTTTGGCATTAAAAGGCTTAGCCTCGGTAACTTTGTTATTGATCGTGAGGTTGCCTAGTTCTGCTCTTGCACTGCGAAATGCCGACTGATGATGCTGTGCATCAGCCAACGCGGCATGGGCAAAGTACCAGTGTTTGCTCTCGACACCACGACGAAATAAGGTCCATTGTGTTGCTAATGCCTCACCACTTTCAGTGGTTAAATTTGCCGTTAAATACCACCATTCTTGCTGATAAGACTTTTGCGGCGCATGAGCAGCTGGAAATTCAATAACATTACTTCTAGCAGGCTTTTCAAATGCGCCAGTGGTATCACCCAGCCCTTTTAATGGCGAACGTTTTGTCGCTTCTTTATCGCTGCAGGCACTGCTAAATATCAATATAAACAATGCCAAACAAGCCAAACAAGCCACAAATCCTGTATTAGTGTTACCTACGGCATTGCGGTTTTGACGAGGTTTTATTAAGTTTATATTCATGACAAACTCGCTCTAAAATTGAGTTTATAAAGCGGGATGGCTAACGCCGGTATAAGTATTACCAAACCAATTAAACTACTAACACCAAACGAGGTTACATTTAACACCAGCGGCATTGACCAACCAAATGATGCTGGCAAAATTAGGCTTACTAAAGCATTAGCTAAAACAATCGCCACAGGCCAACTCAATAAAATAGTGCCCAAAGCCAAAATAAACCACTGTGATAACATATGGCTGAACAGCCCAATTCGGCTATAACCTAAACTACTGAGAATATGTAAATCCGACTTTCTCGCCAGTTCTAAACCATTCGCGGATAGAAAAAGTCCAAAACAAGCAATAGAAAGCAGCACAAACGCAATCGCTTGGGTCAGTAGAAATGTTTGTTTAAAAATAGCTAACGCCAACGCTTTAATTTCTTCTGGCTGATAAATTTGACTCTCATCTAGCCCAAGTTCTTCGACCAATTTTACCTTTTTAACTTCTGAAGCGTTAGCTTGTGAGTGTTCAGCTAAAAACACACCAAAACCGGTTTCTTGCCAGCCAGACAGCGCCTCAATGCTTTTGTGTGACGGTATTTTGATAGCAAAACCCTGATTACCATAGTCATAAAAAATGCCCTTTACGTGGCAAGTCAATCCCTGTAGCCCTTGTGTAATATCAATAGTTTGTTGCAATGCAATTGAGCGTTTGTAGGCCAATTGTTCGTTGATATAACAATTTTTTATTGTGTTATCGGTATCTATTTTCCCATTATTCGCAGTACTGACGCCCTTAGCAATACTTCCAGCTGTACTTTTGTTTTCGAAAAACGGAACAAACGCCCCCGATTTAAGTATCAAGCTTTGCTGCTGTTTATTTGAAGCCAGTCGGTATACTTCCTGTCTCTTATACACATCTCCGAGCCCACGAGACTAAGGCGAATCTCGTA